>Ga0272448_1000011_pt1 | contig 282930 bp, 290 predicted proteins | sample YNPCB0191_FD_202220 | JGI IMG/M metagenome (GOLD analysis project Ga0272448, IMG submission 202220) | Hot spring sediment microbial communities from Yellowstone National Park, WY, United States - YNP-CB-019-1 | ecosystem: Environmental > Aquatic > Thermal springs > Hot (42-90C) > Sediment... | reverse complement strand
CGTATGGTACTTGGCAAAAGTGGTTTACAACCCTAAGGCCTTCATCCCACACGCGGCGTCGCGGCGTCAGGCTTTCGCCCATTGCGCACGATTCCCAGTTGCTGCCACCCGTAGGTGTATGGGCCGTGTCTCAGTCCCATTCTGGGGGAACAGACTCTCATCTCCCCTAACCGTCGTAGCCTTGGTAGGCCATTACCCTACCAACTAGCTGATGGTGTGCAAGCCCCTCCACAGGCGGGCAGTTACGCCCTTTCCTCGCTCGCAGAGCGAGAAATTACAAACCCCAAATTACAAATTCCAAACAAATTTAAAAATTAAATCAATAAACTAAATTAAAAAACAGCAATCTATTTGGCAACTAGGTAATCTGAATTGGTAATTCCTTGTTCTGCGAGCGAGATTATGCGGTATTAGCCCCGCTTTCGCGGGGGTATTCCCCACCTCTGGGTAGGTTCTTACATGTTACTCAGCCGTTCGCGACTGAAGGTGCCGTATGGCTCCTCCCGTCCCACTTGCATGCTTAAAGCACGCCGCTAGCGTTCACCCTGGGCCAGGATCAAACCCTCAAAAAGTGACGGAGGTATACTTGCTTTGACTTGCAGTATACTCGTCTACCCACAAGCAAAAGCTTGTGCCTGCTTTGCAGGTCTCCCAGTCATAATTTGAACGTTGAAATCTTTAATTTTCAAAGTGCGGCCAAACTAAAAAACCCACCAGACGGTGGGTTTTCTATTTCCCCAAAGGGATTCGTCTGGTCATAAAAAATTTCTCATTTTCAAGACCACAAACCTTGTGGCAAAAAATATTCTACCACAGAGAGATGCTAAGTCAATAGCAAACTTATCTTTCCTTTGGAGGTCGGGCTATATTAACAACCAAATTCCTTCCTCCCATATCCTTACCATTCATTTTTTCAACTGCACTCTTGGCAGCCTCCTCTGTTGCAAAGGTCACAAAACCAAAACCTTTAGACCTGCCGGAATATTTATCCGAAATCACAACAGCATCAACTACTTCACCAAACTCGCTAAAGACTTTTCTTAACTCATCAGAATTAGCAGAGTAAGGCAAATTGCCTACATACAGCTTCTTTTTATCTTCCAAAATTTCTCACCCCCTCATAAATATCTTTCAGTGAGAATACTTTTGGAGGAATCTGCCTTACAAAAGGAGAACCGCCAAGAAGTAATTCTTCTTCAAGACAAAAACATTATAGACTAATAATCCTCGATTGTATAGAGTCAATTTTTTCTACCAGATAATCTTTCCTTAATAAACTCAGAAATGATAGGTATAACAGAGATTAGGATAATCACGAGAACAACAAGAGAAAAGTGTTCTTTGACCTGCGGAATATTGCCAAAAAAATACCCTGCCAAAGTAAAACCAAAGACCCAAGTAAAACCGCCAAAAATGTTGTAGCTTATAAATTTACCGTAATGCATCTTTCCGACTCCCGCAACAAAAGGAGCAAAGGTGCGAACAATGGGCACAAAACGAGCCAAAAAAATAGTTTTTCCGCCATGCTTTTTATAAAACTCTTGCGTCTGGTCTATATGTTTTTGATTTATAAAAGGGATCTTGGGATTATCAACAATCTTTTGGCCGAAAAAATGGCCAATCCAATAATTAGCAGTGTCTCCCAAAAAAGCAGCGATAAAAAATACCAAAAGAAGCCATGTCAAGTGCAAAGACCCTAAAGCAGCAAAGGCCCCTGCAGCAAAAAGAATCGAATCACCAGGAAGAAAAGGAGTAAAGACAAAACCGGTCTCAGCAAAGATAACAAAAAATAAAATAAAATGCGTCAAAGCACCATAACTTGCAATGATCTCACCCAAATGAGTGTCAATATGAAGTATAAATTCAACTATATTTGTCAAAAATCCCATACAGACTTTATTTGTATCTTTTTTGAAGATAAATTGCAAGAAGAAAAACTACCCTCACCACACCCCCGGTTTCTACCGAAGCGACACCTTGATACTTGACAATGTATAAACTGGTATATACAATGTAAATTGTGATTACAATAAAAGAACCTCACGAATTCGAATGGAACAAAGGCAATAAAGACAAAAATTGGTTAAAACACAAAGTCAAAAACGAAGAATGCGAAGAAATTTTCTTTGACAAAAAGAAAAAAATTTTAAAAGATGTCTTACACTCGGGTAAAGAGAAGCGATTTATAATTCTAGGAAAAACAAAAAAAGAAAGGTTATTATTTGTAGTTTTTACAATAAGAAATAAAAAAGTTAGAGTAATATCGGCTCGTGATGTTAACAAAAAGGAGGTGATTTTATATGAAGAAAAATCTTAAGATACCAAAATTCAAAGACGAAGAGGAGGAAATCAGGTTTTGGGCAAAGACTGACTTATCAGAATATTTTGAAAACAGAGATTTTGAAAGAGCAAGTTTTCCCAATCTTAAACCAACTACTCGCTCAATCTCTATTAGATTACCCGAGTACTTGCTAAATCGAATCAAAGAGACCGCAAATGAGATTAATATTCCCTATCAATCACTAATCAAAAACTATCTAAAGAAAGCTGTCTTTAAAGACTAAAGCTTGTACACCCCGGTGTGTACCGAAGCGACACCTTGGTATTTACTTGCAGATTTAAAGCTTTAGCTAAGTCTAAGTCCAAAATAATTTGCGGCGCGCTTTATTTTTTTGAATATTTCCCCACTAACTCAGCCGTATCAATTATTTTTCCTTCCATTGCCTTTTCAAGCTCTTCTCTTCTTGCTCCTTCAGGAAGATTAAGTCCCTGGTTAAGTGCATACAGCCGGAAAAAATAACGATGAGTTCCGCTTGGCGGGCAAGGGCCGCCATACTCTCTTTTACCAAAATCATTCGTGCCCTGAACACTTCCCTCTGGCAAATTTCCTTCCTTTATTTCACTCACACCAGGAGGAATGTTCCAGACAAGCCAGTGGACAAAGGTGCCAACAGGCGCATCAGGATCATCAACTATCAAGGCCAAACTTTTAGCGTCAGTGGAAACGTCAGAAATAGTCAAAGGAGGATTAATATTTTCTCCATCGCAAGTGTACTTTGAAGGTATAAAAGCATTTTCTTGAAAAGAAGGACTTGTGATTTTCATACCAGAATCTTTTTTAACAACCGGGCTTTCTTTTTCCTGGTTGCCTTTCTTAATAATACCGAAAAAAGCAAATCCAAGCAATAAAATTGCCAAAAGCAATATAGAGGTTAAAAAAGACTTACTCACAGTATTAAAATAATAACACAGCTAATTTTGATAACAAAAGTATAAATTCCTATAATTGTCTAGTGAGAAAAATAATAAAAACCATAAATCTTTTGCTTCTTTGTTCTTGGCTATTAGTCCTGCCCTTAAGGTCAATACTTTATATTGTCAGGACAATAAAAGAATTTACTGGTCAACATCAAGATAAATACAGCTATATCAAGACTTGCTCTGATCAGTCTATTTTGACCACGGTTGAGGAAAAAAGAGTTTACAATTATAAAAATTTGGGGGAAAAATGCGAAAAATAATCAAAAACACCCTTTTATTTTTGATTTTGGTAAATATTGTCTACGTCTTCTCGGGCGCAATACACTACTCTTTTACCAGCATCGACTCCTATAGCATCTGGCTTTTTAAATCCAAAGCGTTCTTTGTAGAAAAAGGATTTCCTTTTAAAACACTTTCTGATCCAAACTACACCTACTCACACCCTCAATACCCCATCTTGCTTCCTCTTGCAATTTCAAACATTTACAAAGCTCTGGGATACGTAAACGAAACACTTGTTCTTGCTATTTATCCTTTTATCTATTTAACAATTATTCTCCTTACCTATTTCTCTCTAAAATTAATAAGGTTAACGACTTTACAGAGCTTGCTTTTTACCTACATATACTCTATGCTCTCGCCTCTTCTTGCCCAAGGTGGAAGAATGCACGCCGGAAACGCTGATATCATTATCACCCTTTTATACTGGTTAGCTTTCTTAACAGTTTTCTTCTTCTACAAAACCAAAAAAGAAATATTATTCTTGTTTCTAATTCTTTTGGTGGGCATATCCTCACAAATCAAACAAGAAGGCTTGTTTCTTTTCGCAATTATCTTATTTTTACCAGTCTCTAAAACTAAAAAGATTTTAGGAATATTATTAAGCCTTATTCCAACTCTTGTGTGGTGGTCTTTTGTAAAACAACATTCTATACCGCAAAGTTTCGGGCTAACTTTTTATCCTTTGCCAACTTTATTTATTAGAGCATTAATTCTAATAAAGACAGTCCTAAAAGAATTAATGAATATCAAAAACTGGTATATTTTCTGGCCGATTTTTTGGCTATTAATTTATCTTGAGAAGGAAAGGGATCCTTTTTTTAAAAAAGTAATCACACCCTTTTTATTCATTTTTATTATACTAATCAGTAATATCTATTTATTTTCAACGTTAGATATCTCAAATTATGCAGGAAGTTCTTTTGACAGAATTCTTTTACAAATATCCCCGTTTTTCTATCCTCTATTTGCCAGACGGTGCCTAAATTTCATTAACGAACATTTCTAAACCTTATGCTTCAGCACACCCCCGGTGTGCACCTAAGCGACACCTCAGTATTTACTCACCGTTCTTTCAGACCCCAACTTCCCAAAATCATAAAATAAAAATCAGGAAAAACGCTGAAAAGCTCATCCAGGGAATTGTTATATAACAAAAATAAGTAAAAACCACCGCCCGCTGCAGGAAACAGAAAAGCCAACCGTCAAACACGGAACCAAAGCTTCTACGAATAATTAAGATGAGAATAACCCGTTAACAATAAATGTCTTCACTTTACCAACAAATCCAAATCTTGTTCCAAATAGTAGCAGTGATTCCACAAAAAAGAAAGCATTAGCCTATCTCTTCAATTTTTTTAACAAATTTTAATGCTCTCTCAGGAGCATCACCAATATAATTCTTGACATCAAACAAACTATCAATCTCAACCTCGCTAAGAAATTTACTAATTCTTTTATCCCCAACTATTAGGTCTTTCATCGGGTTAGGCTTCGCCGCCTGGATTGCTTTCCAAGCAGCCAGGGAAATTCTCCGCAACAGCTCATGCATTTTTTGACGGTCGGCTCCCCTTTTCACCGCTTCCATCAAAATTGCTTCTGTTGCAGCAAATGGCGCATAAAGATTTAGATTATAAATAATCCGTCTTTCATTTATAATTAGACCAGTGATAATCTTCTCTGCAGTCATAAGAATTTGATCAGTAGCCAGAAAGCCTTCAGCGAGAATAATCCTTCTATTAGCTGAATCATCAAGAGTCCTTTCTAAATAAGACAATGACGCATTCTCAAGAGCAATGTTCGGCAACAAAGTAACATATCTTGCTAAAGAACAAATATTTTCAGAGCCAACAGGATTTCTCTTAAAAGGCATAGCTGATGAGCCAACCTGTTTTTCTGAATAAGGCTCTGACCATTCACCAAAGCTTGGTGATTGTAAAATCCGCAAATCGCCAGCAAACTTAGCCAAGGATGAAGCTATGCTAGCCAGGGTACTCAATACAAGAAAATCAAACCGACGCGGATATATCTGGCTGGTAATTAGCATCGGCTCTAAACCCAGTTCTTTCATTACTTCCCGGTCAAATCTTTCCGCAGTTATCCCTTTAGCTCTTAAGAGCATTTTGTAACTCGCAGATGTACCTACCGCCCCCTTAAACCCTTTCCCCTTTAGATTTTTCAGAGTTAATCTTATTTGGATTAAATCATCAAGCAGGTCTTGGGCATAAAAAGCTAATCTGTAACCCACAGTTGTTGGCTCAGCCGGTTGAAGATGGGTATATCCAATACAAGGAAAGTTAGCATACTTGGTTATCAATTTACCAAAAACAGTCAGAATCAAATTCAATCTCCTTTCAACTAGTAATAAACCCTCTCTAACTCTCAAAATATCTGCATTATCAACAATATCCATACTGGTAGCGCCCAGATGAATCTTCCTCCCGGCTACTCTGGCTTTTTCAGCAAACTCTCTGATTGCTGCCACAACATCATGCTTGGTCTCCTTTTCTATCTCTAAGATCCTATCGATATCAATCTTTTTCTCATTCTTTTGTAAATCTTCCAATTCTTTTTGAGAAACCAACCCAATCTTCTGTTGCACCTCCGCCAAGGCTACCCAAATTCTGCGCCACAATTCATACTTATGCAGTTCACTAAAGATATAACGCATCTCAGGAGATGCATACCGCCAAGCGAAAGCAGAAATATAGGTTGAAAAACTAAAATTGCTCACAACAAATCCTTTCGGGAAACTTTTAACACCTGATTACGTTCAGCACCTATAGATACCAAGGAAACTGGGATACCAGTAAACAGTGAAATATATTTGACATAGTCTTTCGCCTCTCTAGGTAAATCGGTGAATCTCCTAATCCTATCAAGAGCTTGATTCCATCCCTTCATCACTTTGTATATGGGTTTAACTTTCCCCAGAGTATTCGCATCACATTCCACATATCTCACTTTCCTGCCGTTTAAAGTATATCCAATGCAAACCTTTATAGTTTTAAAACTGTTAAGTACATCAAGTTTTGTTATAACCATATCAGTTAATGCGTTTAGATCTGCAGCAAATTTCACCAGCTCCAAGTCCAGCCACCCACAGCGTCTAGGACGACCAGTAGTTGCGCCATATTCGCCACCAATCTTCCGAAGATTTTCTCCGACTGCCCCGAAAAGCTCCGTTGGAAATGGACCACCACCAACTCGCGTAGTATAGGCTTTAGTGACCCCAGTAATATTGGTTAACCATCTTGGAGATACACCACTTCCGGCATGGATATTACCTGCAACAGCTGATGACGCTGTACAAAAAGGATACGTTCCCCAATCGTTATCTAAAAACATTCCCTGAGCCCCTTCAAAAATTATATTTTTCTTCTCCTTTATAGCATCCTGAAGAGGCTGAAATACTTCTTTTATATATGGCTTCAGTTTTCTGAACATACCCATACTGGTTCTATAAGTTTCCCCAAAATCAAGCGGTTTTTCACCAAAAGCCTCGATCGTCTTGTTTTTCAGATTTAACAACATCTCCAACCTACTTTTATATAATCTCGAATCGTAAAAATCAGCGAAACGGATTCCGTTGTACGATACCTTATCAGCATACGCCGGACCAATTCCTCTACCAGTTGTTCCAGTTTTGGCATTGCCTTTAGCTTCTTCATATAATCGATCAAGAAGCTTATGATAAGGCATAATCACATGACATCTGGGTGAGATAAATAACCGTTCAGAAAAATCAGGAAGTACTTTCCGAAGCGTCTCTATTTCAGCAACCAACACTTCCGGATCAATAACAACCCCATTACCAATAATAACTTTGCATTTCGTGTTAAAAATTCCGGCTGGGATTAGATGCAGCGAAATTTTACCGTATTGATTAATCACTGTATGACCGGCATTATTTCCACCATGGAAACGGACAGCAAAATCTGCTTTTTGACAGAAAAAATCAACGATTTTACCCTTTCCCTCATCACCCCATTGTGTACCTATGATAACTCGAATCATGCAATTTTACTTTCATTTTATTGTTCCATTCTGGTCGATGTCAAATTTAAAAACGCCGGGGTACATTGAAGGAAGATCTTACTGTGTTGTACTGTACACCCCTGGTATGTACCAAAGCGATACGCTAGTATTACTTGTAAACCAATCTTCCTTCTATTTCTCTTTTTGCGTTCTGATTATTTTTGAACCATTCTCCCAAAACCTGCTGGGCTGAAGGAGCTTGCCGAAGTGCTGCGGGGCTAGGATTCGAACCTAAATTAACGGATCCAAAGTCCGCTGTCCTACCATTAGACGACCCCGCAATGTCGTAAGATTTACCTATAAATTAAAATAATATAAAGCACCCTTTCAATATTCAACTTGCAATAAACAACCTTAAATAAGCAGGTAAATTATAACAAAAGACTAGCCTTTTTAAAACCTGAGTGATAAAATATCTTTTGTCTAAAAAACTTCTTTGGGCCCGTAGCTCAATGGCAGAGCGCCAGCCTTTTAAGCTGGGCGTTGGAGGTTCGAGTCCTCCCGGGCTCACAGATTTAATTTAAAACTCAAAATTTAAAACTTAAAACTAGAACAAAGAACAAAGGGAAAAAATCTGAACTTAGTATTATGAATTATGAATTATGGGGATAATGCATTTCTCTGCATAATACATAATACAAGATACTAAATACTAGATTCTGACCACTAGCTTCTGACTAGCCCTGACTAACCCTCTGACTCGGAGGGACTAACTCCGACCAGTCTTATCCCGCTCCTCCTCCCCCACCACCTCCACCTCCTCCTCCACCGCCGGAAAAACCGCCGGAAGAGCCTACGCCATGAGCGCCACTTGAGACAGAAGAAGCAAGAGAACTTAATCCTTCACTAAGAGCAGAAAAGCTTGAAGAAAAATTAGAAATATTTCCTCCTCCACTTCCTACAAAGCCCACATAAACAGGCGATCTTTCAAATTCCTCAGAATATTTAATAGGAAGCTCAGATAAAGCCTTAATCGAAATCCCCAAAACAGTGCCGTAAACCAGGTACTTCTCCCATAAAATTACTGAATCAATAGGATAATTTTTGGTCACTGAATAATCTTTCAAAAACTTCTTAAAAGCAAGCCAACCAGCCATTTCCTGATTGCCTTTTTCTGTTCTTTTATCCATCACAAAAATTAAGATGAACATCAAAATAAAAATAGAGACAAGAATGGGTAAAGAAAGAAAAATAAAAATAACACCAGACTGAAAAAACGCTACCAAAAAGGGAGTCAAAAAACTAATAGAAAAGACACCAACAATAAAAAATACAACCCATTCAATAGCAAGCTTGTTACGCATTTTTGAAGCTGTACTGTCAAGAAACCCCAATGAAACCAAATCCTCACCAGCTTTTTTCAAATCCTGCCAAAAATAAGATACCGAAGTAGGTTTCTTTCTACCCAAACTCTTAATATCAGAAAAGCTAATAGTATCTTGAGTTTCAAAAAGAAGATCAACTAATCTTTTCTCATATTTATTCATTTCCCCATTCCTGTCTAATAAGACAAGGCTATATTCATCCTTATAACCGCCAAAGAAGTTATTAACCTTCTCTTTCTTAAAGGCCAAAATTTTTCTTCTCACAAGCTCTATAATCGTTGCTGTTATTGCTTTACCATCCACTTTCCCTTTATTTAAAAGCGCCTGAACATAAATCGGGTGCAAATCACTTGGTGGCTCATGAAGCTTGCCTGACAAATTGATTTCTGGCAATTTTGGATCCCTGCCATACTTATACCAAGTCAAAAACCAATAAACTCCTCTCCAAATAAAAATAGCTAAAATCAAAAGCGAAAATAAAAGTCCTGCAAAAAATCTTAATTTTTCTTGAGTGGCAAAACCTCTTTCTTCTTTCAATATCAACTCAAGCGTCTTATCAGAATTTTGAGCAAAAGGAGCATTTTCAAGCTTTGGAAAAAGAACCCTAACCTCAAAAAAAGTATTGGGAGCAAGATTCGAAGCATAAAAATCTACCTCGTAAGAGGAGACGATATTTATTTTGCCATTAAAAGGCCCGTGGCCAAATGCCCAAATTTTATCACTCGGGACATCTTGTGGAAGAAAGACTTTGGCGCCGACCTCATTTGAAGCCTTAGACCAATCCTTACCAACAAGTTGCCAATAAAATTCAGCAATATCCTTATGATTGGTAATAGCATTTTGAATCTTGTATTTCAAAGTGAAAGTCTTACTTTCGTTAACAGCCGAATAAAACCATTTGACATAAAATTTATCTTCCTGCTCTTCAATATAAAAACTTTGAGGCATACCAGAGGAATTTTTAACATAAAGACCTTTTTCGTCTTCAAGAGAAAAATCAGATATTTTATAGTTCTTGCAACCTGAACACTTGGGCTTAAGGTTAATCCACTCATCGGCCCAAGAAAAATAACCATCAAACTTGTAAGTTCTTGACTCTTTCACTAAAGCCGAGCCATCTTTTTGCAAATTAACCTCAATATCAACTTTGGGAATAGAATAATCTTTAGCCAAAACCAAAGAAGGAGAAAGCAAGAACAAAAAAGCGAAGGAGATAATAGTAAGAGCCTTTTTAATCACGTTTTGTAAAACTTAATATATAATAGCACAAACGAGACATACAAGTATCACGAATCATGTATCAAGAATGGGTAAAAGAGTAAAAGTTGAAAGGTAAAAGAGATTCAAGTAGAAAGTAGAATGTAGTAAGCAGTAAGGGAAATTAATCTCTAAGCACTAATATCTAAATTCTAAACAAATTCCAAATTCCAATATACAATATACAAACAAATTACAATACACAAATTACAAATTACAAGTAAATCAATATAATTTTGGAATTTTTACCCTTTGTTCTATGTTCTTTGTTCTAACCTAGTAGGTAAAAGGCAAGAGGTAAAAGGTAAAAGAAATTCAAGTAGAAAGTAGAATGTAGTAAGTAGAAAGCAAAATTCTATAATCTATAATCTATAATCCAAAATCTATAATCTAATTTTTGACTTTTGAGTTTTAAGTTTTGAGTTATACTTTTGACTTTTGACTTTTAAGTTTTAATTTAAGGTGTGACGCTACCGGGATTCGAACCCGGGTTTACGGGATGAAAGCCCGCTGTCCTAGGCCTCTAGACGATAGCGCCAAGGCCTCTCATTTTACCATTTAAGACTTCTAAATGCTAGAATAAGGCTATGGAAAAATTAAACGCTAAAGAATTAAGAAAAAAAGAGGCAGATCTCTCTCTTCTTAATAAAATCAAAAGAGCGCCAGTTTACCTCGTTCTTGATGAAATAAACGACACTTACAACATCGGTTCCCTTTTTAGGCTTGCTGATGCTATTGCTGTTAAAAAAGTCTACCTCTGCGGCAATATGGATTTTCCCCCATCCTCACGAATCCACAAGGCAGCTGTAGGAACAGAAAATTGGGTGCCTTGGGAAAAAAGAGAAACAACGCTTGAAGTGATAAAAGAACTGAAAAAAGACGGCGTGCAAATAATAGTAGTTGAGCAACATCCTGATTCAATTTCCTATTCAAAACTAAATCCATCTTTTCCTTGCGCCATTGTAGTTGGCAATGAAACTTATGGAGTCAAAAAAGAAGTAATCAAAGAAGCAGATATTATAGTTGAACTGCCTATGCTTGGAATAAACAAATCATTCAATGTCTGGGGTTCAGCAGCAGTTATTGCTTATAAGATTATTGAAGGGTTGATCAAATAGAAAAGAATTATTTTAGGGCAGCCTCTACCACACTCTTCATATCTTTCCAGTCATGTGCTCCTTCAAAAGGAGTTTCGTTAACAAAGAAAGCAGGTGTACCAAAAACTTGACCAAAATAAGGACCTAGTGACTTTGCTAAAGCCGTATCCTCAGCCAATCTATTCTCGTACTTGCCACTGTCAAGGCACTCTTTCATAAAAGATGGATCTATTGCGCTCTTCAAAAAATCAGCCATAATACCAGATTTGCTTTTGTCATTCTGCACTGTTTCGTTTAAAAGCTTATAGCCAGCTGAGGACATTAATAAATCGTGAACTGGCCAAAACTTACCCTTCTCATAAGCACAATATAATGCTTTTGCTCCCATTTCTCCATTTCCATGACCAGGATAATAAATATAAACAAAAGAAGCTTTACTCTCATCTACTAGCTTTCTCATCTCAGCAACAGGAGCTTGATAAGTCCCTCCTTCTGAGGCTAACTGAAAGTTAGGACGACCCATATCTTTGTAAATGGTACGATTTTCCCCAGAGGCTATGTGGCAAAAAGGGCAACTAGTATCCGAAATCTCAACAAAAATAAGCTTACTGTCTTTGTTTCCAAACTTTATCACATCTTTATCAAAAAGGCCGCGGATAGTATCCATACTCACTTTTGCATTCTCAGCTTGTGAAGGAGCAGCTGTTGCTCCTTGTTGAGCTCCTTCAACCTTTCCTTTTTCAAGAGTTCTTACTCTCTGCCACAAAGTACCCACAAAAAAAGCAAGGACAATAGAAAGAACAATAAATAAAGGAGAAGCTTTTTCAAAAAAACTCTTTTCCTCTTGTGCCATAGAGTTATTCTATCAATAACAAGAAGTCTGTCAACTAGTAGATTTCAAATTCTCAAGGTAAGAAAGGGCGTCAAGCGCCGCCATACAACCAAAGCCAGCAGCAGTTATGGCCTGTTTATATCTAAAGTCGTGAACATCTCCCGCCACAAAAATTCCCGGGACATTAGTTTTTGTCTCGTCAAAGACCTTAATATAACCTTTTTCATCAAGCTCAAGCAATCCTTTAAAAACTTCGCTTTGGGGAATATGTCCAATTGCCACAAAAAGTCCATCAAAAGGCTCTTCTTTTACTTCTTGAGTTTTATTGTTAATTAAAACCAAGGCCTCCAATTTTTCTTTTCCTTTAGCTTCCTTTACTTCTGTATTCCAAAGAACTTTAATTTTAGGATCAGCAAAAACTTTGTCCTGCATTATTTTTGAAGCGCGGAACTCATCACGGCGATGAATTATAACCACTTCATTTGCAAATTTTGACAAAACCAAAGCTTCCTCCATTGCAGAATCTCCTCCACCAACAACCGCTACTTTTTTATCCTTGAAAAAATAAGCATCACAAGGGGCGCAAGAGGAAACTCCTCTTCCAATCAACTCTTTTACTCCGGGTGCTTCAAGCCACTTAGTCGCTGCACCTGAGGCTACAATTACAGACCTTGCTTTATATGAAGAATTATCTGTTTTGACTAAAAAGCCATTCTCAGAAGTAACAACCTCTCTAACATCTTCTTCCTTAACTACCGATCCAAAACGCTCAGCCTGCTGCCTCATCTTAAGCATTAAATCAGGTCCCATAATCCCTTTAGGAAATCCGGGAAAATTTTCAACTTCGGAGGTTAACATCAACTGCCCTCCCCAAGTTGAACCAGCCAAGACCAGAGTAGAAGCAGCTCCACGAGAAGTATAAATTGCCGCTGTCAGCCCAGCAGGACCTGAACCAACAATTACAACACCCCACAGATTATCTTGAGTTTCCATAGAAAACGCGTTTAGGCAGCTTGAGGAGGATTATTGTCTCCCCCGCTAGGCTCACCACTAAGAGGCGCTGTTCCCGCTGTTGGGACAGTTGGATTAGGATACTGTGACGCGCTACCAGGATTAACAGGATTAACTTGCTCAGGAACTTCCTGAGTCGTTTGAACCGTCCCCTGTTGCTGGCCTGTCTCAGAAACACCACCTGCAACCTCCTCTTGAGGAGTAACAGGCACAGCCGGCGGCTCGGCTACAACACCTGTAACTGGCGCTGTTTGAGCTGGCTCTTGACCTGTTACTGCCGCTTGAGAATTATCAGCTGGCATTTGAGGTTGCCCCTGCATTTGTTGTTGATCGTTTGTCGGGTTATTTGGATCCATAATTATCACCACCTCTCTCTAAGCAATTTTTTTAAGTAAATTTTCAAAACCTTCTTTTCCTGCAAAACCTATCTGTCTTGAAATTTCCTTACCATCCTGAAAAAGAATTGTCGTGGGAATAGACATTACTCCATAACTTGAAGCAAGATCGGGATTTTCATCCACATTAACTTTGAAAAAACTAACCTTGCCTTGATAATCCTCCGAAAGTTCTTCAAGCACAGGCTCTGCCATTCTGCAAGGGCCGCACCAGATAGCCCAAAAATCAACCAAAACAGGAGTTTTTGACTTTAAAACTTTCTCTGTAAAATCTTGATGATTAATATCCGTCAAAGCCATATCAAGAATATAAACCAAACCACAAAGATAAGTCAACCCTCAAAAAACAAAACTAAAGGCGATAAAAATCAAAAGACTCAAAATAAAGTAAAAAGGTTGGCTTCTTTCCTCAATTCTCAAATTAAAAAATCCATTCTTCCACAGATCAAGATTGCCCAAGACAAGAAAATCAGAAAACTGATCAACAAAAAGGTGCAAAGAAAAAGCTAAAACCAAGCCTATGGCGAAAAGATTACTTGAGGAGGAAACAACCAAAAAGGTCAAAATTAAAAAAATAATCTGAAAGGAAAAAGAATGAAAGACTTGATGAGTTCTATTTTCTTTTGCGTCCCAAAGGACTAGAAAGGCTCTTATATATTCCCTCTTCTTGAGGTAATAAATTGCCCTTTGAGAAGCAAGATCTTGAGGATTAAGGAGAAAAGCGTAAAGAAAATGATCCAAATCAACTAAAAAAGTGCCAATAACGCCACCCAACCAGAAAGGAAAAGATGAAAAAGAAAAAAGATTCCTTCTAATCGCAAGGAAAATAAAAAATGCTAGAAAGAAAAGATAATGTGTTAGAATCTCACGCTTTACCACTTCAATTCATAATACATAATTTGGAGGATAAAGTGAAGTTTCTTCAAGCTATGATAGAATTTTATGAGGCCCTTTTATCTCCAAGAATAGCCTCAGTAAATCTCAAACCTAACCTTAAAGATCGTAACGGACAAAAAAATTATCAAAAGGCTCAAATCTGCAGCTCCATTTAAATTCAACTTGAGAAACTTTTGCCAAAGGTGGCCCTAATTTTACCAACTCAAGCAGCTCTTGAAGAGAATCTTTTTCCCCTTGTGCAACTATTTTTACTCTTCCATCGGGAAGATTTGCCACCCAACCAACAAGATTCAGTTCTCTTGCCTTTTTGGCGGTGAAGGCTCTAAAAAATACACCTTGAACCCTGCCTGAAACTAAAATTTCAAGTCTTTCCATAAGCATTTTTTAAGATTAACCCGACCATCACTAGTGAAGGTAATTCCTTCTTCTTCCAATTTCCGTCTTTGAGCCTCAAGTCCCCCAAAAGCAAATTTTGAAGATAAACTACCGTCCTTAAAAACTACCCTATGACAAGGGATTTTCTTATTATCTTTATTCTTGTGCAAGGCAAAACCTACAAGTCTTGGTGAGACTTCAAGTCCCATATTTTGTTTCAAGAAATTAGCAACCAGGCCGTAAGTTATCACCCTACCCTTTGGGACTTTAGCCACCAAAGAATATATCGCTACAAAAACACTCTTTCTTGAATTCATACATCTATACCCTTTAAAGGTCAGACCTTTAAAGGTTAGCATCTAAGCTTCGCTCAACTCCTCTTGTGTGCAAGCTTCGCTCGCTTTTTAAGCTCGCTCAGCTTCCACATAAACAACTTGGGCTTGGATTTGACATTATAAGCATCTTTGACAAAATTACGCGCCTCTTCAAGCAAGCCCCTTGGCACTTCTTTTGCAAGCTTGATGTATAAAGACTTATTTTTCAAATCCTCAAGCTCCTCTGCTAAATCATAACCATATTTCTGAAACTCATAAGAAATATATTTATCCTCATCAGGCTTGAAATCCTTAAGAATATCTCCAATTTTCAAGAAACTCTCTTGAAGAGGAGTGTTCTTTCGTCTTACCATAATTAAATCAAATCAACTCTTTTGATATATCCTTCACAACATTCTCAACAACCAACTTCTCATCATCCAAGAAATCCTGCAAAACATACTTCTCACCGCTAGTTCTTTCAACACCCCTGTTTTCAACTCCAATCCTAATATGCCAAAAATCACCAGTTCTGAGCCTATCAATAACAGATAAGATGCCATTATGAGTCTTTGGAGGTTTGCCAAAGACAATTTTATATTCTCCAAGCTTAATATCTAAATCATCATAGGCCACAAAAAGCGAATCAAGATTCACCTGATAAAAATTGACAAGCTTTAATACTGCTCTTCCTGAGTCATTCATAAAAGTCAGAGGCTTGGCAAGAATGATCTCATCTGACTTTAAAACCAAACTTTCAACCTGCTTGTTTTTTTCAAAGGACCCTCCTAAAAAAGAAGCAAGATAATTAACTAAAATAAAACCAGCATTATGACGGTTATTTTTATACTTTTCCTCAGGATTTCCTAAGCCAACAATAAGCTTCATAGTTCTATTTTACCGCAAGCTAGTCTTAAGTACTAATTGAATTGTATAATCTGTTAATGTCAAAACACCTAGAGTATAAAGGCATTAAAATCAAAAAAATTCCAAGGCTTCTTCGGTCTTTATTTGACCCTCGGAAAACAAATGCAATGGCATACAGCTCACAAATATACGTTTCAGAAAAAGTCTACAATAGCCTAAAAACGAAAAACCCAGGACCTCTCCACATTGCTGTACTAGAACACGAAATAACGCACTTGAAACGCAAAAAGCAAATAGGCAAGTTGAGATATAGTTTAAAATTCTGGTTGTCAAGAAAATTTCGTCTTCAAGAGGAGCTTATGGCTGACAGAGTAATGATGCTTTACCTTAAAAAAAGAAATTCATCCTTTCCAATCGAAAAAAGGGCAAGGAAACTATCATCAAGATTGTACTTATGGATGATTTCTTATAGAGAAGCGAAAAAGAAACTTACCAAAATGTGGGAAACTCTTAAGATACCACAAATCCCTTAATTGAAGAAAAGATATAACACAAGTCTTTGAATTATCATCAATTCTCTCTTACAAAGGGGACAAAGTGGAAAATACCAAACTTTTCTTTCCTAAATTCACCTGACCTAAGTTTAGTGAGCCTCACCATCTTTTTATCCTCCCCTTCACCAAGAGGAACGACTAACCTTCCCCCTACTTTTAATTGATCTTTTAAAGGCTGGGGAATCTTGTTTTCAAGGCCTGCTGTTATCAAAATTGCATCAAAAGGAGCTGCTTCTTCCCAACCAAATTCACCATTACCCTTTTTAATAAAAATATTTTTATAGCCAAGTTTCTTTATTCTTTTTTTCGCTTCTTTTGCCAAAGCGCCTATAATTTCAATTGAATAAACTTCTTTGAAAAGCTTGGAAAGAATCGCTGCCTGATAACCGCTACCTGTTCCTACTTCAAGAACCTTATTGCGAGATTTAGATCTTCCACCCAAGGCAAGATGAGTCATAAAAGCTACAGTATAAGGTTGCGAGATTGTCTGTCCGTGCCCAATAGGCAAAGCTGAATCACTGTAGGCAAGATGGCGATAAGAAGGCAAAACAAATTCCTCACGGGGGACTTTAAGCATCGCTTTAAAGACTAAAGGGGAATCAAGGCCATAATAACCCCTTATCTCATCAACCATCCGCTTGGCCTCTTTCATCTTTAGACCATCTTCTCAACAAATTTACCAATATAAGGCACTTGCCATTTTTCCCCTTGATAAGCTTTGTAAATCAAAATTAGCCAGAGAACAAAGCCACCAATTATCAAAACTCCCTTCAAAAATGGACCCACCCAAGCCAAGAGTACAGTCATCCCTAAAAGCACGCTGATTATTCCCAAAATCCAATAAAGGACCAAAAAGGCTAAAGAAGCAACAATAGACTGCATTGCATGAAAACGAACAAAAGGATCTTTCTCAAGAATTAAAAAAATTAAACCTCCCACAAAAAGGAAGACATAGGAAAGGGCTGCTGCAACTTCCTTCTTAAGCCCTGTACCTGCTTCTTCCTTTTCTTTTGCTTCTGCCAAAATACTCACCCCCTTTCTCTAATCTTCCCAGAAAAAGAGAGTTTAGTCAATACAAATTCCTAAGCAAATTCAATAATTAAGAAGATAATGTAGAAAGAAAGTAAAACAGCCGCTTCCCAACGCTCAAATCTATTTTTGCTTTTGAGAAAATAGTTAAAAGCAGCAAAGAGGATCACAAAAGACAAGACTGGGCTTAGATAATGATTAAAAGAACCGATCACAATAGGCTGGATTGAAGCAGCAATTCCAACTACCAATGTCCAGTTGGTGATAAGCGAACCCAAAATATTACCCAAAAACATTGACGGCTGATCATCTTTGATAGCTCTAAAGGAAAAGGCCAATTCTGGCAAAGTTGTACCTACCGCCAAGAAAATAAGACCAACATCAAAGACCGAAATATTCAAAAAGGCAGTCAAATTTACAGCTGAATTTACTATCACCTCTGCTGAAAAAAGGAGAATACCCAAGCCTATAAAAAGCCTTACCAGCTCCTTAGCTAATTTGAAGTCAAAGTTATTTAAGCTATTAAAGACAGGAAATAAAGGATGGCGGCCAAACTTGATATGTTCTTCTCTAGCTTTACCTTCAGAAAGAAAAGAAACCAGATAGGCAAAATAAGCAAAAATCAAGATTAAGCCATCAACACGGGAGATCTCACCATCAATCAACAAAAAAACAAATAACACCAAAATTAGCCAAACAGTTTTCAAATCTTTCTTCAATGAAGGAGTATGAATATTAACTCCACCCAAGATAAATGCCGAAAGACCCACCACTAAAGAAATATCAGCAATGTTAGCACCAAGCGCGTTACCCAAAGATAAAGAAGGTCTTCCTTCAAGACCAGAGGTGATTGCAACTACAATCTCAGGTAAACAGGTCCCCAAACCAACAAGAATAGCAGAAATAACAAAAGTATTGGCTTTAATTCTCAAGCTGATCTTCCTTAATATATGAACTATAAAATCGGCTACCTTAATAAGAACTAAAGAAAAAATAAGAAGAAGTAAAAACCAAAAAATAGCTAGCATAAAACAATAATATACTGAAAAAGCATTCTTGGTCAAACTGTCTACTTCAATGAGGAGAGGTTTTTGATTTCAGAGACATTGGTGGCAGAAAAAGCATCTTTATCTTCTCTTAGTCTTACCAAACGAGGAAATCTCAATGCGTAGCCTGAAGAATGAATCGGGCTTTTGGTTACCTCATCTGCTGCAATTTCAACCACCAAGGAAGGCCTAACCCAAAAATCAGGAACCAGTGTTTTATCGACTTCTTCATATTCTTTCGGCTTTTCTTTAACCTCAAGACCTTTCAATTTTTCTTTGAGCAAATAAAATTCATCGTCTGTTAAACCTGTCCCTAATTTTGTTAAAGACTTGATTTTGTCCTTGTCAACAATCCCCACCAAAAAGCCACCAACTCCAAACTTGGTCCTTTTACCCTTGCCAAGATAATAACCCATAATCACTCCATCTACAGTATCTGCCAACTTGCCTTCGCTTTTCTCATCCTCTTTCATTTTCACCCATCGCCAACCGGTTCTTCCGGGAACATAATGACTGTCTATCTTTTTAAGCATTATCCCCTCAAAACCTTTCTTGATATTTTCTTTAAACAACCTTGCTATCTCATCAGGGCTATCGGTTTCCTGATAATCAACAACTTTCACTACTTCGCTATCAAAAACCACCTTCTTGAGTCTTTCTTTTCTTTTGTCAAAAGGAAAATTCATCAAGTTTTCATTGCCATCAAGCAAAATATCAAAGACAAAAAACTTAATAGGGACAGATGAGCTGTAGGTTTCTATCTCGTGCTTTCTTCTCCTTGTCATTGTTGTTTGAAAATCTGCCAGTTTTTTCCTTTTTTCATCTACCCCAACTGCCTCGCTATCCAAAATCACCGCTTGAGATTTAATAGAATCTCCAATTTTTTTAAGCTCAGGAAACATCCAAGAAACTTCATTCAAATTGCGAGTATAGGCTTTAACAAAACCATTTTTTCCTTTTAGAAGATGAATTTGAACCCGCAAACCGTCAATTTTCGGTTCAACTGCCACTTTCTTCATTTTCTCAATCATCTCACGTGTGTCCTTAAGCCTCTGGGCAAGCATTGGTAAAACAGGAACCCCGACTTTTGGGGAAATAGATTCTGAGGCTTTTTTAACACCTAGCTTTTTGACCTGAAGCGAAAGAAATCCAACATCAGGTAAAACCGAATAAGCTTTCTCAAGAAGTGGCTTTAAAGATTTATCATTTGACTCAAACCAAGACAAGGCATCAAGAATAGTTTTATCAGAAAAACCAAGTCTTAATTTTCCCAAAACTATTCTGATAACAAACTTAGCAGAATCGCCACCCAACGATGACAGAATTTCAGATAATTTATTGATTTTTCTCTCCTGACTTCCTTCCCCTTCATCACGAGCAATTTCAACTAAAAGATCATAAGTTTTTTCAACAGATAAATCGCCTTTTACTCCTTTCTTCCCTGAAAGAAATAAAGCAACATCCCCCAAATCTCCTTTTTCCTTAAATAAAGATACGACATCCTCTTTTTGAGTATCATAGGCAATGGCAATTGATTCTATCACCATCTTCTCTGCTAGATTAAAAACCAAGCCTTCGTATTTTGGACGCAATGAACCTAAGACAAGATAGCAAATCTTATCAATCTCAGAAGATTCGGCCTTCTTAATTAAATCGGCCAGTATTTTTGTAATCTCTATCCTTGAAGAAGTCTTCTCAAGTTTTTCAAGATATAAAGAAAACTCAGAAAATCTCATCAATATATTATACTAAATCTGGGTAAAAGAGATAAGGGGAAAACAGATTATATAGATTATAGATTTTGGATTATAGATTATCGAATAAAATTCCAAATTCCCCGCCTGAAAAGCTATCGCTTTAGCGATTGCGGGCAGGCAAGCTCCAAATTACAACTTAACTCAAAACTTAAAAGTCAAAAGTCAAAACTTAAAATTAGTAGAAAGTAGTAAGCAGAAAGTAGAAAGGATAATACACAACTTCTAACTTTGAACCTTTAACTATTGGGTTATGAATTTTGCTTTCTACTTACTACATTCTACTTTATACTTGAATTTCTTTTACCTTTTACCTCTTGCCTTTTACCTACTAGGTTAGAACAAAGAACAGAGAACAAAGGGTAAAAATTCCAAAATTATATTGATTTACTTGTAATTTGTGTATTGTAATTTGTTTGTATATTGTGATTTGGAATTTGGAATTTGTTTAGAATTTAGATATTAGTGCTTAGAGATTAATTTCCCTTACTGCTTACTACATTCTACTTTCTACTTGTATTCCCTGCATAATACAAGATACTAAATACAATCTTCCGACCAACTTCGCCTATTTATCAAGTTTTTGAGAGCATTGAAGAGAAGAAAAAGTAAGCAAAAATCACAACCCCTATAAACAAAATTCCAAAGATTAGACTCAGATATCCCCCCTTTTCACTATTCATAACCTTGTTTATCCCCTCACCCACCAAAGTCAAACCAAAAAGTGTTGGTAAAACCAAAATCATATATAAAAATTGTGGGTCGTGAGCTGACATTTAATTATTTTCCAGCAATTACATATCTTGACGCCTTCGTTGAACCCTCCTTTTTGATGATTCCCTTTTCAAGCAAAACTCTTAAGTCTCTCAAAATTGTGTCTTCTGAAACCATCTTTAAAACATTCCTTAGTTCTTTCATCCCAGCGCCTCCACGATCTGAAATATACTCAATCAACCTCATCTGGCGTTCTGTTAAAGCCACCTGCGTTCCCACCTTAAGTTTAAACCTCGTATCAAGCGAAATACGACGAACCTTTTCTTTTACTTTCTCAAGTTCAATTGCAACAACTCCGGTAAAATATTCAAGCCAAGATGTTAAATCCCGATCTCTTACATCAACTGCTTGTTTGTCAACTTCAGCTAGCGCTTGGTAATATGCTAAAGGATCGCTGTCAAAGTGTTCCTCAAAAGAGAAGAAGCGCTTAATATCATAACCACTTTTAATTAAAACTAAGGTGGAAAAAGCGCGAGCAGTCCTCCCATTTCCTTCAACAAAAGGGTGAACAGCAACCAGAAAATAATGAGTAATGCCAGCCAAAAGAACAGGATGAATCTCCTTTGCAAGATCACTATTCAAAAACTCCATCAACTTCCCAATTAAGTGCGGTACTTCTACAAAAGCAGGGGGCTTAAGAATTGCTTCTCCCGTCTCTTCATTTTTAACAACCACCTGCACCTTGCGAAAGACTCCTCTTTCTTCGTCATTAACCAGTTTATCTGTTGCCAGGCGATGAATTTCGGTGAGCATCTCAATTTCATATCCGCCCTTTTTGAAAGCAAGTTCCTCCAAAAGCTCAACTACATTTCTATAATTTATTACCTCTTGAATATCCCTGTGTTTTGCAACTATTGACTCCCCTTCCAAGACTTTCCTTGTTTGAAGAAGCGAAAGATCATTACCTTCAATATGAGTACCATGGTGGACTGTCCTCACTATCGCATCTGACTGAAACTGCTTCTCAAAAGAAGGAACTAAAGGAGCATTCTCAATTACCTCTTTTGCCGCTTCAATCTTGCCAATATTAGCAAGGATCTTATTGGTAATTGTGTATTTAGGCTGGTACATAGTTTGATTATAACATTTTTTCTGCAAGAAATGCGGTAATAATTTTGCTAAAATAAAACTATGGCAAAAGACAAAATATACGAAAAAGAGGTTAAAAAACAGGAAGCAATTAAAAAAGCTATCCAAGAAGCACATGCTGTCAGAAGGCAATTTGTTAAAAAGACCCTGGATTTAGCAACTTCAGGTTTTGGTCTTGTGGCCGCCCTTGCCTGGAACGAGGTAATTAAAGAAACTGTAAATAATTACATCAGGCCGCTTTTTGGTAAAGAATCAGGACTAATATCTTTAATAATTTATGCAATAGCAATAACTTTTCTGGCTGTTATTGTAACCTACAATCTGAGTAAGTTAGCAGAAAAAGAACCAAAAAATTAATCGTCCTGAGCACCGCCTATTGGAGGTCTACCTTTTCTAGAAGTTGCTCTGTCCCAATCTTTCGCCATTTTTTCAGGATCTACACCATAGGGGTTGTTTGGACGGGAAGATTGATCAGAATCTACCACAGGAACTAGCTTCCACCTCTCAGGATAACTCTTATCAGGATGTCTCCACGTACATTTCCACTCAAAACCAAGAGGTGCTTTTCCGGGCGGTCTGTACGGACTGTAGTATTCTATCAGGGGATCAAATTTACTTCTTTCTCCTTTTCTTTCTGTCACAATAAGTTATTATATCACCTAAAGCCTAATTTTTTCTACTTTTTCCAGTTCTTCCAAATAATGCTCGTCCGCGGTTGTAATTATAGACTGGCCGACTTTAACCAAGGAAAAGCTTTTGTCTCCTTTCAAAAAATCAAAGACAATAAGTCTGTTCTTGTGGTCAAGCTCAGAAAAAATATCATCAAGCAAAAAAACAGGTCTATCCTTCGTCTTTGTTTCAATAAAAGAATATTCAGCAATCTTAAGCCATAAAACCGCCATTCTCTGTTCACCTCGGCTACCAAAAAGAGCAATATCGCGTCCACCTTTTGATTTGCTTTTAAAAATAAAGTCGTCTCTATGCGGTCCTACTAAAGTAGTCGCCGCCATTACTTCCTCTTCAGCATATTGTTCAAGCCTTGCCTCGCTTATTGAGCTTTTGTCGTACTCTATCTCAAAATCAGATAGAGGCTCTTCAAATTGAATGGTATTTACAAAACTAATAAATTCTTCCCGCGCCCGACTGATGTAGTCTCCATTTTTAATCAAAAGCTTATCCCAAAACAAAAGCTGGCTTCGCGACAATCCCTCTTCGCGAATTTTCAAAAGCAACCTATTTCTTTGCCTTAACCCTTTCTCATAAGAAAGAATTGACCTTCTATACTCCCTATCAACTTGCGACAAAACAGTGTCCAAAAATCTGCGCCTTAAGTTTGGCGACTGTGTCACAAGATCTAAATCCTGAGGTGCAAAAAGAACTACTTTAAGTATCCCGGCAAAATCAATAAGGCGCCTTGAGATTTGATTAACCAAAAGTTTCTTCCTTGGCACTTTCTGAGGGAAAGAACTCTCAATATTCAATTCGCCTCGAGTCAAGATAACTTCGAGCCTAGTCTTTTCAGATTCTCCACTTGAAGACTCACTTTCCAAAATCTTTTTATCGTGAGCTTCTACCTTCAAAACTCCAATAACTCTTGCCATTTCGGAGGAATAATTAACCATCTCCTCTTCAAGACGAGCTTTAGAGCTTTTGCCTGTTGAAAGAAGAAAAAGAGATTCAAGAATATTAGTTTTTCCCGAAGCATTAGGCCCAACAATAACATTAATTAAGGGAGAGAAATCAATCCTTTTTTTCCTAAAATTTCTGAATTGGTCTAAATATAATTTCTCAATCATTTTGTCAAAAAACTAGTAATCAATGCATCACATAGTGTAAACACTCATTTCATCTTTTTTAAAAGAGAGATTCATACCTCTCAAAGATCTCGTTTGGCGCTACAAAACGTAGATACCAAATCTTGTCATAACCACCAACTTGAGAGGAATACTTGTCCAAAGACTCCATTTTATTTTTCATCTCAACCTCCGTCAACTCAAAGCTAAGCCAGCGATCATTAAAAAGCTTTTTGGGCGGATAGATAAATCCATGCGGAGGATAATCCCGATAATGAACCAGTGCTAAATATAAATCAAATTTGAAACCAAGTCTGTTTTTTAACATCTCAGCTATCTCAGAAGCAGCTTTGTGATCAGGATGGGTGTCCATAGGATGGGTGGTAATTACTAAATTCGGTTTAAAGGAGTTGCAAATCTCAATCAAATCAGCTTCAAGATTGTCTACATAATACTCCTGTCCATCCTTGTAAGCCCAGCTGTAAGCAACATGATCAAGCTTGGTTGCTCTTGAAACAACAGGGCCACGCGGGTCTCCTTTTTCTCTTGCTAAAACCTCTCTTAAACCCTGATCTGGAAACCCTAAGAAAAACAAATCACTCTCATTAAGACCTAAAACCTTAGTTGCAGACAAGGCTTCATCATGACGACGATTGGCCAAATCTACGAACTGACCCGGAGTAAGCCTTAGACTCTTGTCACTCTTAATTAAACTAAAAACACTTGAATCCCCTGTAGTTAAATAAACAACTTTTACCTTACCGCCATTTCTAATGATTCTTTGAATTAAACCACCAGCTATTAAGATCTCATCATCAGGATGAGGAGACAAAATCAAAAGACGAGTACTAGAATTTATTTCTGGAAATCGAGAGAGGCGACCATGTGACCACCACCAACCAATTCCAAAACCACTCAACCAACCTAGGACTAAAAAAATAAAAATTGCCAAAAACCAACTTCGCCTTTTTTTGAAAAGTCCCTTTAACTTATGAAAAACTAAAATGATTTTCTTTTTTAAAATATTCATAATTTATTTCTGACAATGAGGGCAAAAATATGTTCCGCGGCCCGAAAGTTGAATCTTTTCAATTTCCGCACCACACCTTTTGCATTTCTTTCTATCTCGACCGTAAACAAGGGTAAAATCCTGATACTCCCCTTCAACACCCTCTGGCGTCACAAAAGTGTTCTCACTTGAGCCACCTCTTTTTATCCCTTCTTTAAGGACTTCTATCACACTTTTGAACAACTTTTCTACTTCTTTTGAGCTAAGAGAGTTAGAAGGCCTTCTGGGGTCAATTCCCGCAAGCCATAAAGCATCGTTGGCATAAATGTTGCCAACTCCTGCAATTTTATTTTGATCCATAAGAACAATTTTGATAGGTCGCGTTGTCTTTGACAAAATTTGAGCAAAAGAAGCCAAGGACAAGACTTCGCCGCTTTGATTTTCAAAGACAGGTGGCTCAGGTCCAAGGGCTTTTATAAATTTTTCCTCCCCCACTTTATCTGTTTCCTCTAACTTAATCCAGCCAAACTTTCTAATATCGTTGTAGTAAAGCTTGCCGTTTCTATCAAGGTTGAAAATAACAAGAGTGTGAGGGCCAGGGATACCCCCTATTACCTTTTTAGAAAGAGGTGGCGGATTAGGAAGTTTTGGGCCACGATAAATAAGTTGTCCTGTTAGCTTAAGATGGACTAAAAGAGAATAATTATTATCAAGATCAAGAACCAAAACCTTGCCAAAACGACGGAAGCTCAAAAATCTCGCTCCAATTACTTTTTTAGAGTCACCAATAAAAGTTTTAGTATTTCGAATTTCAACGCTTTCAATCCTGTGGCCTGAAAGAAAATCTGAAAGCTTGACTCGAACTGCTTCTACCTCAGGAAGTTCTGGCATAAATCTATTATACAAAATACAAACAAAAGTAGAAATTGAATATATGAATTAGACTATCTTAACGACACCAAAACCCTTACATCTACAAAAGTAGAAATTGAATATATGAATTAGACTGAAGACACTTGCATAGTCTTGATTGAATCTACAAAAGTAGAAATTGAATATATGAATTAGACTTGTGCTCCGTAGTTACAACATCGTATCTACAAAAGTAGAAATTGAATATATGAATTAGACTTGATAACTTTGTTATAGGCATTAAATCTACAAAAGTAGAAATTGAATATATGAATTAGACTTGAGAACACGCCATACGGAGTGCCTATCTACAAAAGTAGAAATTGAATATATGAATTAGACGTGCTCGCAGGCTACCACCCCACCTTCTATCTACAAAAGTAGAAATTGAATATATGAATTAGACCTACCACTTAATACCAAAACCCATCTATCTACAAAAGTAGAAATTGAATATATGAATTAGACACGAAACAAGATTATTTATGGGTTGGCATCTACAAAAGTAGAAATTGAATATATGAATTAGACACATGGATGCTCACGATTGGTTTGTTAAATCTACAAAAGTAGAAATTGAATATATGAATTAGACAGTGGAAATGGCTTGATCACGGCCAAAAGATGCAACTAAAAAATAAAAGATTTTTAGGACTTTTGCCAAAATCAAAGCCATTTCCACCAATTGAAATTTATAAAGACTAAGGTTTTGCAAATCCATATACAGCAATTTCCACTTTTGAAAATATTTAATCTGTCAAAGAACAGATTTAATCAAAAACAACAACATCTTCTTCCTCGTTTTTTGCATATCCATATCTTATTATTTTCTTCTCGCAAGCCTCACACAAATAAAAAATCAGAATACTATCTGAACCAGTAAAATACTTTTTGTACTTTAATTCTATCTCAGTCAGAATATTTTGCAACACCCTTTGGCTGTTTCTTATCTCGTAAACCGAATATTGTATCTTTCTCCCATATTTCTTCAGAAATTTAGAAAACTTGTTTCTTTTTTTATCGTCTTCAAAATCGTAGGAAACAATTAACATATTTATCTACTAATATTGAAATAAGGAAAATCGTTTTTCTTGTCATCCATAACAAACCTATATAAACCCTGAACATAAAGGTAGATGTTCTCCCTTTCATCAAGTACAGCCTTAGAAAAATTAACAAGGTATTTTTTGGTAACTAGATATGATTTGGCACACACCTTATTGTCCTTATCAAGAAAAAAATCCTTTTCATTAATCATTTTTAAGTTTGACATCTTGAGAAGTTCTTTATCAATAATACAACGGAATGGCTCAATAACATCGCAGACCAAAGATTTTCTCTGAAAAAACAGCTTGTGATAAAAACCTTTGTAAGTATCAAAACCGAAAAGACAAAGTAAAGAATCAACAAAATTGAAAAGAACTGTATAACCTAAATCAAGCAGAAAGTTTGGAATATCTGGCTTGACTCGTGGCATTCTTGCATACCAACTCAAATCTTTAAAGTAAAGCTTAAAGAAATCCTTAGAAAAGTTCCCTTCTATTCCCAAAAGTTTTTTAGCATCACAAACTTTACCAATTTTTTCCTCAAAATAATCAAAATCAAGGTCGCTTTCAATATTTCGTAAATCAAGAAGCCTAAATTGATTTCTAACTTTATTTAGCACTATTCTTTTTGAGATTTCGAGCTCACCTTCACTGGTAAAACCATATTGTCTCATTCTCAAAAGATAGTTACCTTCGGCAACTGAATTTATGAAAGCGTATGTTTTTAGATTCTGATTAAGAAAGAACAAAGAAATACCAAAATTTTTAGATTGCCTTATTAATTCAGTAGTTATTGAAAGATTGCCAATAACAAGAACAGAAAAGACTCTATGACACGAAATTCTGTTCTCTACTTTATTGTCTTTAAGAAAAACTAGATTTTCGTTATGAAACCTTATTTTATTTTCAGATCCGTCCTCTGTCTGAATAATCAAAATCTGTTTTTGCCTCAAATCAGGTAAGGTAAGCATTTTTACCAAGTCAAAGCACTATAAATACAATTCTCACATTTTGGACAACGGTGTTCTATCAATTTTCTGGGGTCAAAAGACCAAATCCTGTTTATAAGATCCTCAAACCTAGCTTTATCTTCCTCATCAGGCAAAGGAATATTGTAATTTTTGTTATCTTTAAGCGAACGTAAGACTATTTTTTCCACTTCATACCCCATTTCTCTCAAACAAAAATACTGGGCATAAAGTTGATAAATATAACCATCAAAAATTTTTTTGACTTTAGTTTTCCTTTCAATTAAAGTCTTTGTTGTTAAATCGTATATATCGATTTTGCCCATAATTCTATATCTTTCACTATATACCTCCTTACCAATAATAAAACGCCTAGCCGTTGAATAGTTTCCTTCTTCAATAGTTAAGTGATTTAATTTACCTTCCGTTTGAGGTTTGTCATGAAACAAAGATTTATCAAAACTTTCATACCTCAAGTGCAAATAAAGGGACTTGGGGCAATATAAAAAATCATTAATTTTAGAGATGGGAATATAAGGCTCCACTTATCTCAAGAGAGGTTTCTTAAAACAAAACTATCCCAATCTTCTTTTGAGATATACAAATCTGGATCTTTTGGATTTTGTTTAATTCTTTCTAAAATCATTATGCCTTTTCTTGCGATGTTATAAGCACCTACTCCGTCAGAGTCAAAACCATCCGAAGAGCAACCCTTAAAAAGTCTTTCAAAATCAGCAAAATTTTTGATTGTAAATTCTTCTTTCTTTTCTTTTTGAATTTTTCCTCCCTCAATTTGCCTGCCCACAAGTCTTACTCCAGCAGTTGTAAAAAATGGTTTTACAGGAGATGCAAAAAAATCAACGCCATAATCAATTTCATCTAATTTTATTTCATTGCCTCTTTTATCTAATTTGACTTGCAAAGATATTGTATTTCTTATCTCAAGCAATAAATTAAAGAGATAAATAAATCTTTCGTAGAAGTTTTTGTTTTTCCCATCAAATTCTTGTTTTTGAGTTAGCTTACCCTCATTATTTTTAATTAATTCTTTAATTTCTGAAAAAATGTCAATACTTTTTTCGTTTATTTCACATTTTTTAAACAAATCTTCAAATTCTTTATTTAAATCTATTGGCTTATATTCCCAATAACCAGTGCTATTATTCTTCTCTCTTCTAACTCTTGGAACTTTAGAATACAAAGTCCATTCTTTAGAAATTGGAGAGCCAAAATCTTTTTGGTTATAAGTAAAGAAATAGCTATTTTCTTTTTCATCCCAACAAATTTCTTTCAATTTATTAATTAAATTTTCTTTTATTTTTTTCTGAGAAGCAGAATTACTAATATAAATATTTCTTCTATAACCAGTTATAGGATCGGTTTTTGAAGTGTATTCCGCATTGGTATAAAAAATTATTCCAGTTTGTTTTCCTAAATCTTTAAATGTAGTAAATGGCGCTACTAATTGATAACCATTTAAAACTGCGCCTGGAGATTCTGGGCCTCTATCGTCCTTAAAGACAAGATAACCTAATTTATCAATTAATTGTTTTTCAAATTGCTGATAAATTGACCTTTCAATCCCTCCTCTTACTTGTTTGAATCTCATATTTAAATCTTCAAGAACAATAATTGCATTATACTTTTCAACTAAATCAGCAATTTCTCTTACAACATAAGAAAGATAACCCTTCTTTAAATCCTTAATTTTTACCACTGGCTCCCAAGATTGACGATTAATTTGTCTTTCTTTTTCTCTTTCAATTAATTTTTCAAGATAATTAACTCCGTTTATTTCGTTCAAACTCCTGTGGTCTAATATTTTCCCTTTTTGATTTATGGCTGTGTAGTAAAGAAGGTTTTTCTCTCCGCGATCAATCCCGATGATGTTAATTTCATCTTTGTTTTTATTTAAAAATTCTATAATTTTTTTGTTGTATTCATTTTTATTAGTATCTTTTGGACATCCATAGTTAATTTCTATGGGTAAATGTAAGAATATTTTGTCTTCTGTGTAGCGTTTATATTTAATTATTTCTTTTTCACCTCTTTTTTCTTTTGTTGCTTTTTCGCTTTTTTGTCTATAAAATATTTCTGCATTAGCTCCTAATCTGAAAATTGGTTTTTGGATATTTTTTTCAGAAAACAAGCTTAAAAAATATAAAGTATGAATATTTTTCTTTTGATTAGGCCAAATAAAATCTTTATTAGATATTTCAAATAAATATAATTCTCCATTTTTTACTTTATCATCAATATAAGAATCTTTAACCGGTATAAATTTAATTTTATAATTCTTTTTTTCTATATCTTGATTAAATTCAGACATTGATTGATATTCTTCGGGTCTTTTCAATTCAAATTCAAATTCTTTTTTATAATTTCCTTTTTCAAGACAATTTTGATAATACTCTATTAACTTAGATAATTTGTTTTTATCAAATTTTAAATCTTTATTATCTTTTTTGTTTTCTTGAAAATTTTCAAAATCTTCTTTTATTTTTTGTATTTCTTGTGTCCAGCCAAAATCTTTTTTATTTTTATCAGCAAACGCAATTTTGGGTATCATTTTTTTAGGATCGGGAAAAAGTTTTAATTCCATTTTTTCGTATAAATCTTTAGCTGGATTACCAATAAACTCATTTTCATTTTTTGATTCAAAAATTTTATTATGTTTTTTATTAATAATTCCTAAAAAATATTTATTATTATTTTTATTTTTTAAAATAATTCCTAATTTTTCGGATTCTTTGTTTTTATCAAAACCAGTAAGCAAACTACCGCTTTCAAAATTAAGCTTGATTTTATCCTCGTTTGATGGTTTTTTAGTTACAAAATTTCTGATGGCATCGTAATAGCGAATAAATTTAAAATCTTGGTAATATTCATTAAAACGGTTATAAAATTCAGTGGAATAATCAAGGGGGATATCGTCTTGCTTTTTTGCTTCTAAAGCAAAGTATTTCATCATTTGATAAATTCTCAAAGCGGCATCGCAGTGATTTTTAACCAAAATTATTTCCTCTTTTTTGCGAGAAAAACTATTTAGACTTTCAGCCTGTTCTACTAAATCTTTTGTATAACCCCAAAATATCTTGACCCCCTCTTCGTTAAATTTATCCTCAAATAATTGATTAAATTCATAACCCCAAATTTTTAGAAATTGTTTCCAATAAGATTCTTGACTATCACTATTTAATGGCACTTCATCGCTTTCTTTTGTTTTGTAATATTTGTCCTTAAATATAGTGCCTAAAGAATCTTTTTCTTTTTCAAAATCATCAAGAGCATTTTTAATATCTAACAAAGAAACAAATGGTTTAACTTTTGGCGATTCTTTATTTTCTTTAGATTTTGATGCTTGCGGAAGTTTTAACAAAAATTCTGTGGTGTTTTTAAACCAACGATTAGCAATAGTATTTATAGCAGAATTTTTTAAATAAATTCCAGAATATTCATTTTCAAATTCTTCATTGATTAAATCATTCATCAAATTTTGCGCTCTTAGAATTCTTTGTTTATTTTGATCTATAAACTCTTTAAATCTATTTATAAAGACCTCTTCTTCGGTTTCTGTTTCTGCAATTAGCTCTCTTTCTTTAATAACTTCGCCTAAAATTTGCTTATCTAAAACTTTAAATAGTGGTAGTTCACTTTTTTCTATTTTGTTTTTATCGCGATATTGTTTTGTTTTTTGATTTATTTGTCCAATTATTTTGTTGTATTCGTCTATTCCCCCCTGAGTGAAGCAACTGTAATAATAATCAATTTCAAAGATTTTCTTTTCTTCGTCTGTAATTTCAATTTGCTTCCAATGATTAATATATTTATCTTCAAAAATTTTCTTATTATTTAAAAATTTTTCAAAATTGCTGATGACTCTTGTAGCCACGGCAGTACTTGTACCATCGTCTTTATATAAATTTTTTCTTGTTTCCTGAAATTTTATTAAATAAGTAGCAAAGTCATCAAAACTATCAAAAATATAAACTTTATTGCCAGGATTAGCTTTATCATCTACAAATAAACTTGGCCAGTCTTTACTCTTAAATTCTTCCTCTTTTTCTTTAGGAAACTCATATTTTAAAATTCCTAAAATGCCAGATTTCATTAAAAGATCTGTACCCCTTTGCCTTAAATCTGTTTTACTAAATTTTATCCCCCTCTTTTTATATACCTCACGCCATTCTTCAGCTTTTTTATCAAGTAAAGATTTTATTTCTTTATAATAAGCTTTCCTTAAATTATTAATCTCCTTTTCTTTGTTATTTGCTTCCTTTTGTTTCTTTTCACTTTTTAATTTCTGAATTTCGCTTTTTAATTTTAAAAATTGTTTTGCAAAATATTCTAAATCTATATTTTTTAAATTACTTGAATCTGAAGATGGAGACAACGATTCATTAATAAATTTTTGGTGTAGTTTATCAAAATAAAATTTAGCTTGATTATAACTATCATCAATTGTTTTATCTTTTTCAAAAACTTTGTTTTGTTTCAAAAAATCTTCAGTTCGGCCGACTGGTTTTAGTTCAAATCTTAAAGTCTTACTAAGAGAGAATTTCCTAGTAAAATCAGACCATACACACAAACTAGAGAATCCATTATTAACTTTAGACATAACAGTTCAATTTTAAAACTCCTCTAAAACAAAATAAATATTTAACATTCGTTTATCAAATGTTAGAATTAGGTTTTGTGAGCCTAACAATTTCTCTAACAAACTTTTCTTTTGAAAATCTTCTTGCATTTTTTTGAAGAATTGCTTTACTCCACTTTTTTCTTTCAATTTTCTTAATTGCTTCTTTTACTAAAGCCTCACTCACCTCATCAATTAAAACCCCTGTCACATTATCAATAACTGACTCTTTAAATCCGCCGCCGTTAAAAGCAATAACCGGCGTTCCTGCGGCTTGTGCTTCAACCACTGTCATTCCAAAATCCTCATCACGCGCTAAAGCAATAAAAGCCTTCGCCTTTGCATATAGCTCCCACAGCTTCTCATCTGAAACTCTACCTAAAAATTCTATGTTTTTAGACTTACCACCTTTTACTTTTGATTCAACATCAGAAAAACCATGAGCCTCACCTACTATCTTAAGTTTTTTGCCAAGCTTTTCAAAAACCAAAACCGCCTCTTCTATACCTTTTGCACCCACGAGGCGGGAAGCAATTAGATAATAATCTTCCTTTTTTTTGAAAGAAGATGTGTAATCTATAATTTTTTCAACTTCAACCGGAGGGTAAACTACAACTGATTTTCTTCTATAAAACTTTTCAATTCTTGAGGCTACATTTTTAGAATTGGCAATCCAAAAATCAACTTTTTGGGCAGTTTTAAAATCATAAAGCCTGATAAAATGCCCTACAATTGAAGCATAAATTTTGACCGGCCAGTATTTGGTAAAACCGACTGATGTCTCATACCCATAAAGCCAGCGCGGAGGAGTATGACAATAAGCTATAACTTTTGTCCTTTTTCCAGTTTTAAACCCACGCGTGACATACCAACTGCAGGAAGTAATCACCAAATCATAAGAAGACAGATCAAAACTGCCCCAAATTAGAGGAATCAAAAAACGCAAAGGAGAATAGAGCTTGCCTAGTTTTAAAATAGGTGCAAGAAAGCTTTCTTTAATTTTTTTATCCCTAAACTCTCTTTCTGCCGTTGAATTTTTAACACAAAAAGCAGTGAAGATTGGCGCGTCAGGAAAAATCTCAGTCAAAACCTTTAAAACCCTCTCTGCCCCACCAAACTCTTTAATATAGTCATGGACCAAAGCAATTTTAAATGAATTATGAATCATGTATTATGTATTATGCAATTTGGCCACACCTTTAATTAAACCGTTTATCAACTTATGAACAACAGTTAATCTCTCATTAATCGCAGCCACATCCTCCTCGGTTAAATACCCAACTCCCTTGGCTATCAGTACTTGACTTTGAAGTTCGGTAAGCGAGCCTAAAGAAGTTGAATAAAACAAAATCTTCTCTCTTTTGCCTCTTCTACTAAACCCTTCAGCAATATTGCTAGATATAGACACTACAGATCTCCTCATCTGGCCAGTCAGAGCATAATTTTCCTTAGCAGGAAATTTATCGGTAAGTCTATAAACTAAAATTACAAGCTCATAAGCTTCTTTCCAGGCATTAAGATCAGAAAAAAGGTGTATCTTCCCCATAATTCATAATACTAAATACTAGATACTAAAATAGCTGCATTTGATTTTCAGTCACCATAGTCTTACCCAACTCTTTTACCCTTTTAGCCAAACTCTTAAAGCCAAATTCCTCAAACACACCTAAGACCCTCGGGGAATCGACCTGCCATTTTTTAAGATCACCAAAATCAACTTCAAGTGGAACATCAGTTCTAATTTTAGCCAAGCGGAAGGAAATTTCCCCACTTTCTTTACCTTTAATCAAAATCTCTCTTGTTTTTGGTGGAAGTTTGTCAAGATTTTTATAGATTTCCTCAAAACCGCCAAACTCACGAATCAATTTAACAGCAGTCTTAGGACCAATACCCGAAACACCACTGTAATTATCCGAAGCATCACCCACTAGAGCTTTATAGTCAACAATCAAATGAGGCAAAACACCCATTTTTGCCTCAACTCCACTTTTATCTAAAAGGGTTGCTTCACTAATTCCTTTCACCAAAAGGTAAACTTTTGTCTTATCACTAACAAGTTGTAAGATGTCCCTATCACCCGTGACAATAATCACCTCTTCTATTTCACCATTCCCTTCAGCCTTTTTGGCCAAAGTCCCAATCACATCATCAGCTTCAAATCCGGCCACCGAAAAAATTTTTATGCCAAAAGCAGAAATTACTTCTTTAGTAAGCTCAACTTGGCTGATCAATTCCTTATCAACTTCAGGCCTCTGCGCCTGGTAAGCTTCAAACATCTCCTTTCTAAAAGTCTTTTCTTTCCTATCAAGACAAACTGCAATATAACTTGGCTTTAATTCACTGATAATTTTCAAGAGCATTGAGGTAAAACCGTAAACAGCATTAACCTGGCCCACTCTTGAGGTTAAAGGAGGAAGCGCATGATAAGCACGATGCAGGATAGCATGGCCGTCAATCAAAACAAGTTTTTTGTCTTTATCACCTGCCATTAACTATTTTTTCAAATTCATCGCGAGTCAACGTTTCTTTCTTAAGAAGCGCTGTGACTACAGCATCAAGCTTTTTCCTTTCTTTCTTAACTATTGCAACAGCTTGACGATAAGAAGAATCAATAATTTTCTTTATCTCAAGGTCAACTTTTTCCTGCATAGCCGGTGAGATGTTTGAAGGCTCATACCACTGGGTTTTGCCAAACTCATCAACATCATATTGTGGGCCAAGATTTAAAGGACCAAGATCACTCATCCCAAATTCAACAACCATCGCCCGAGCCAAAGCTGTCGCCTTATCAATATCACTTGCTGCGCCTGATGTCATCTCCTCGAAAACAACCTCCTCGGCTGCCCTTCCTCCAAGCATTGCCGTTATCTGGTTTAAGATTCTTGACTTTGTCTCATGCGTTCTATCTGAAGCAGGCGGAATTAAAGTATGCCCAAGGCTCATACCCCGCGCAACAATTGAAATTCTCTCAACAGGATCCATCTTGGGAAGAAAGTGTGTAACTATCGCATGTCCTGCTTCATGATACGCGGTTATCTTTTTATCCTCTTCGCTTTGCAGCTTTTTCTTAGCAGGACCTAGTTTAACTTTGGTTGCTGCCTCTTCAATATCGTCAAGATCAATTCCTTTCTTGTTATCTCTTGCCGCTAAAATTGCAGCCTCGTTAAGCATATTTTCAAGATCAGCTCCTGAGAAACCCACTGTTCTATCGGCAATCTTGCCCCAATCAATTTTTTTGGCAAACTTTTTGCCGCGGGCATGAATTTTAAGAATTGCTTCCCTTCCTTCCTTATCAGGCATATCAAGAACCACACGCCTGTCAAAACGACCTGGTCTTAAAAGCGCCGGATCAAGAAGATCACCCCTGTTGGTTGCAGCAATGACAACCACATTGTCATTGGGAGTAAATCCATCCATTTCCACCAAAATCTGATTTAAAGTCTGTTCACGCTCATCGTGCCCCCCTATAAAACCCCTGCCTCTTTGCCTTCCAATAGCATCAATTTCGTCAATGAAAATTATTGAAGGAGCAGCAGCCTTTGCTTGAGAAAAAAGATCACGAACTCTCGAGGCACCAACCCCAACTAGCATCTCCATAAATTCAGAACCGGCCATAGAGAAAAATGGCACTCCAGCCTCACCTGCAACAGCACGAGCCAAAAGAGTTTTACCCACCCCTGAAGGGCCAAACAAAAGCACCCCTTTTGGCGTTCTTGCGCCCATCTTGCGATATTTGCCTGGATTTTTCAAGAAATCAACAACCTCCTCAAGCTCTTTCTTGGCATCATCAACTCCTGCAACATCGTCAAAAGTAACACTCTGCTTGCCTTTAGCAAAAACCTTAGCTCTTGATCTGCCAAAAGAAAAAATATCACCAGCTGCTCTATTTTGAGCTCTGATGATAAAAAGAAAAACAGCGGCAAAAAGGACAACTGGTAAAACAGCAGCCAAAACTTCCATCACGCTTTTTGACAAAGACTGATCAACCACTTTGTAATTCACCCTTGATGGCTCTATCTTTTCTTTTGAAAGAAGATCAGAAAAACTTTCGGTTGGCTCTTTAATTGAAGTTTTTGTAGAGCCATCCTCATAATTTAAGATTAACCTTTCATTTTGGACCAAGACATCTTTTACCTTACCCTGTTTGATATCACTTAAGGCCTGAGAGATATCTACATTTGTTTCTGTTTTGCGAAGATCAAAAACGGTAACCAAGAAAGGCAAAAAAAAGGTCAAAAAGAGGAAAAATAAAGCAATCCTCCAAATATTGATTTTTATCTTAAATTCAACTCTCTTTTTTATAACAGGCTTATTTTTTTCAGAATTTTCCATAAGCAGCTAATTATACACTTAAAAACGAGCTAACTCAAAACTTAAAATTAGAACAAAGAACAGAGAACAAAGAGTAAAAATTCCAATTTACAAATTCCAATATACAAACAAATTACAATATACAAATCACAAAAATTAAATTCTAAATTCTAAACAATTCTACAATTATCCAATTTTTCAAATCACAAACTAGTAAATTCCAACTTTTAACTTTGCACTTTGAACTTTTAACTATTTATTAATTTTGCTTTCTACTTACTACTTTCTACTTTCTACTTACGTTTCTTTTACCTCTTGCCTTTTACCTACTAGGTTAGAACAAAGAACATAGAACAAAGGGAAAAAAATTGAACTTAGTATTATGAATTATGAATTATGGAAATAATGCATTCACCTGCATAATACATAATACAAGATACTAAATACTATAATTTCACAAATCCCATTTTTTCTCTTGTTTCCTCCAATATCTCCGAGGCTATTTTTCTTGCCTTCTTTGCTCCATCCAAAATTACATCTTCAAGATAGCCTTTTCTTGATTCTATCTCTTTTCTTCTTTCCTGAATCGGCTTTAATTCTTCAAAAATAGCGCTAGCCAGCCTATCTTTTAGTTCTTTGTACCTAATACCAGATGATGTATATTGTGCTTCAAGCTCTTTTTGGGCGTCATCGCCAAGAAAAAGACCAGACAAAAGCAAAAGGGTAAATACTCCGCCTTCTTGAGGCACAGTGGTACCACTGCCACTATCAGTTGGAACCCGAGCCAATTTTGCCCTTATTTCTTCAAGTGAATCAGTTAAATTAATGTAACTACCCTCAACTGATTTACTCATCTTTCCCTCCCCTGTCAGAGAAGGAATGTACTCACCCTTGGTTGCAAATCTTTTTGGTTCAGGAAAATTAGTGCCATACTTCTCGTTCATTTTTCTTGCTATCTCACGGGCTACTTCAAGATGTGGCTCTTGATCAACTCCCACTGGAACCAGCTCTGCCTTGTAAGCCAAGATATCAGCCGCCATAAGAACTGGGTAATTCAAAAGAGCCATAGTTGCTTCTTTTGGATACTGTTTTATTTTTTCTTTGTAAGTCGGCAAGTGAAGCATACGGGCCACTGTTACTGTGGATGATATCAAGTGAGCAAGATAAGTGTGCTCAGGAACAAATGATTGGACAGTAATTATTGATTTTTCAGGATCAAGGCCTGAGGCTAAATAATCCAAAATCACATCTTTTGTATTTTGCGCCAAGCTATTTTTATCAAAAGGAGTGGTAACAGCATGCAAATCCATCACCATATAGATGGTCTCAAATTGCGGGTTCTCGGCAAGCTCCAAATAACCCCTAACTCCACCTAGATAATTACCAAGGTGAAGTTTGCCTGTTGGTCTTGTACCTGAAAAAACACGTTTCATAACTTGATTTTATCTTATTTGTAAGGCTTTATAAAGAAGATTATCTCTGGTGCATTCTTTCCTCAAAATCTTGCATTGTCTTAAAAATTCTTAAGGCCAAATCTTCTATACTCTCTTCAACACCTGGAACAACAAAAATCAAATCCCCCTTTCTTACTCTCTTGGGATGTTTTTGTTTCTCCCACTCTACCCCACCTTGCGAACTTTTTACAGAAATTTTGTAATTTTTGGAGCCGTCTTTCACCAAAAAATCAACACCTCGCCTGTCTAACTCCATACTTCTTTCAAAACCGTCTATACGACCCTCTTCAAAAAGAAAAGAAAGGGCAGAAGCTACCTTTTGTTCACTTGTCTCACCCCTCTCTCTCCTGACTTCCCAAATTAATCTTTCAATAGAGATTGTCACAGTCAATAAATTAAGAGCAGAAAAACAGAAAGTGCCAGGGGTGGGATTTGAACCCACGACCCCCGCGTTATGAATGCGATGCTCTAACCACTGAGCTACCCTGGCTTAGCTTATATTTTACCAATTTTTACAGGAAAGTAGCAAGTAGACTAGAAAATAAAATTCCAAATTACAAACAATTTACAAACAACAAATTACAAATCCTAAATTCTAATATCTAAATTCTAAACAAAAATTCCAAATCACAAATTCCAATATACAAACAATATACAAGTACCAATAAACAAATTACAAACAAATTAGGAACACTGAACTTAGTATTATGAATTATGTATTATGCAGAAAAATGCATTGTTCCCATAATACATAATACAAAATACTAGATACAATCTTTTGCTTTCTACTTACTACGTTCTACTTTCTACTTGTATTTCCTGCATAATACATAATACAAAATACTAAATACTAGCTTCCGATAGCTGAGGTCCGATGTCCGATGTCTGAATGCTTGAATACCCATTTTGTTGCTGCTATAATCTTCTTACCCTACATGCGGGGTAGTGTACGGCTGCACGGAAGGCTCATAATCTTCCAGACTGGGTTCGATCCCCAGCCCCGCAACACAATCTAGAAATTAAAGAAAAGAAACCACTTGCGCCAATTAGGCAAATTAATCGCCTCATCACCACTAGTATCTATCTTGGGAACAAAACTCTTAATAGTCTCCTCATCAGGCAAAACCACCACAACCTCGCCCTTTTTTACCATCGCTAAATTATCCCTTAGTTGTTTCTCGATATACGCCTCGGAACTAATCTCCTTAAGCCTATTTTTGATAGATTCATTTTCTCTTCTTAATTCCTCAAGACTTCTTTTTTTCTCTTCTATCTTCTTCTCAGCTTGCCTTAGCTTGGAAAAATTGCTCCAAAAAGCGCTAAATACTAAAATTGTTAAAACAAAGAAGGCTAAAGACAAGATCTTATTAAACCAAGAGACATTTTTTTTCTCAGATTTATGAACAAATAAGCTGTTAAAATTAATACCCATAGTTATTCAAAAAGTGTTGATATTTTTTTATAAAGTGCTATCATATAGTCATTAAGCTCCTGCTAAATCTTATGGAACAAACAATGTTAAAGTCTCTGCTCCCAAACTTTATCAAAAGTCTGGAAGATAAAAAAAGGTCGCCCTCAACTATTATAGCTTATAGGGCGGACCTTGAGCAGTTCGTGGATTTCGCAGAAAAGAAACAAAAGCCTTATATCCAATCAATAGGAAAGGAGCTAATTGAGGCCTATCGTGATACTCTCCTTGCTGAAAAATATACACCCAAAAGTGTCTCAAGAAAGCTAAACGCAATAAAGACATTTTTTAAATTTGCTGTTGAACAAAAACATATCTCAAGTAACCCTGCTCAAGATGTTGCTCACCCAAAAACAGAACCTGCCAAGCCTAAATTCCTTTCTAAACTTGAGTATCGTGCTTTAAGAGACACTGTACGTTCTGACTTGAGAACCGCAGCCATCGTAGAATTAATTCTTCAAACAGGGCTTAGAATTTCAGAAGTAGCCAACCTCAAACTTGCAAATGTAGGTGATAAAGAAATAAAAATTGAAGCTTATGCCAGTCAACCTGAAAGAATTGTCCCTCTAAACAAAAGAGCAAAAGAGGCTCTTGACAATTATCTTAAGAATGAAAGACCAAAAAGTGATTCTCCTTACTTTTTTGTAAGCAAAAACGGAAAGCCGCTTGCTGTCAGAAACATCAGATCAACTATCAATAGGTATATTCAAAAAGCAGAAATGCCAAGCTATACCATTAACGACTTGCGCACTACTTTCATAGTTGAGAATTTAAAAGCAGGGGTAAATTTGGTTTTGCTTTCCCAAGTTGCAGGGCACAAAAGGCTCTCAACCACTGAAAGTTATCTTGAGCTTGCAGGCATCAAGGAAGCGGGAAACAAGCAGGAATTAGAAGAGTTATAAAAAAGCCTCATAAGCGCTCTTCCAAAAGTTATCTATCTAAGGGTGGGTCGGGGTGGATTCGAACCACCGACTCCCACTTTATAAGAGTGGTACTCTACCGCTGAGTTACCGACCCTTGACCTTTAAGCCCAACTAGGAAAGATAGCCAGAGTTATATTATATCAGAAAAGAAGTTAAAGTTTAGCCCGACGAGCAATTTCAGCCTCCACTTCCCTTACATCTCGACCATACTTTAGTCGGCTCATTTCTTTGATAATCTGAGCAACTTTGGGATTTTCCTCTTTTTTAATCTCGCTCATATCTTTTGTCGTATCAATCGAAAATGGAGGTACAGGTTCGTTGTGAACAATTGTCTTCACAAAAGCATTAAAACGCTCAATATTCAAAAGGTCCTCCTCACTAAAAACGGGTGCAAATTCGCGAGCCAGGTAAGAAGCATCGCTCACGCCAACCCTAAATGCTATTTTGGTTCCCACATTACCAAAAACAGCATTTTTAACTTCCTCTTCCATCTGGCCTATAAATTGGTTAGCAACACAAAGGTTAAGTCTGTATTTTCTAGCTTCTGATAAAATAACAGCAAAATCAGGAGTGGCAAAATTCTGAAACTCATCTACATAAAGATAAAAATCGCGTCTTTTTTCCTCAGGCGTATCCTGTCTACTCATTGCCGCCATTAGAATTCTTGGCACCAAGATAAGCCCCAGGAAGCTAGAATTTTCTTCACCCAACTCACCCTTTGCAAGATCAATCAAAAGAATCTTCCCCTCATCCATCACCTTGCGGAAAGAAAAGGAAGATTTTGACTGGCCAATAATATTTCTCATCATTCTGTTTGTCACAAAACGACCAAATTTGGAGACTGTATAGTCCAAAACTTCAGATTTGTGAAAGTCAGCAGTCTGCGCAATCTGATCAGTCCAATAACGCCTGACCATAGGATCTGTCACCTTGGGCAAAAGCTCTTGGACAAAACGAGAATCAGTCATAATACGCACAACCTCAATAAATGTATTTCCTTCCTCAGCCATCGCAGTCAACATTGCATTTCTAACACCATGCTCAAAACGTGGGCCAACAATACCAGTCTTGTAAGGATCAAAGAGCTTATACATCAAGTTAATAACCGAGGTTGCTACAAAGTGTTTTTCATCTTCAGTTTTTGCTTCAAGAAGATTAAGCCCCATTGGCCGCTCGGTATCAGCTGGATTAAAGTAGATAACATCTTCAGCGCGCTCAGGCGGAATAAGAGGTAAAAGCTGGCGGACAGTATCATGAGGATCAATAAAGCAAATCCCTTTACCTTCTTTCATATCTTGAAGCATCATCTGTTTTAAAAGCTCAGATTTTCCAGTACCCGTTGCGCCAATAATATAAATATGTCTTCTTCTATCATCATCTGAAATACAAACCCTCCTTTTAATACCCCTAAAGACACTCATACCCAAAAACAAGCCTTCCTCAGGAACAACTGATGGTGCAGGAGCTCTTTTAGCGTTTAGCCACTGAATATTGGGCGTTGTAATACTGCGATTGGGAAAATGAAAGATAGTAGCCAACTCTTCGGAGTTTAGAATTGAAGGCCGATTACCCAAGATATTAAACATCGGCATATAGCGATACAGAAAATCTTCCATAAACGAAGCTTTATGATGAATTTTGCGAGATTTAAAACCATTAAATTCGCTGGAGAATTGTTCAAAAGCACCGCTGATATTGCCAAGGTGCATCTTTGCTAGTTCGCTTGATTCAGAAACCACAATAGCTCTAATACTAACCTCAAAACCAGGTTTTCCAATTTTATTCTCAACTGATTCAAGAGTCTTGCCAGAAACGCTAAACTTAGCCTTCTCAGGATCTGATTCTCTCTTTTTAGTTTCTGAAATAAAATGCGAGCCATCCTTTTGCCACTTGGAATCAGCCGGAGAAATTAAAATCTGAATAACAGCAGCTTCTTTCTCACCCATTTTTGCCAAGACTGAAGTAATTGAAGATAAGGGATCAACCGGCAAATCTTTAAAAGTCTTAATAGGTTTGTAATTCTCTGATCTCAGTTGAAAAGATTTGTAAGCCACCTTGCCCGTTTCGGTGAAAATATTGTATTCAGGAACCTCCACAACTTCTGCATCAGGATAAGCACCATTGATCTGCTTTTCGACTAAATCCTTAAGGCGGCTTGGGCAAAAGACATAAAAGTTGATATAACCCTCACGAGCTACTATTTCAAATCCAATTGATGGTTGAAAAGAAAATTTCTGCTTCCACCCACCCTTTTTGATAGAAAATAAAGAAGCAAAAACCTGCTCCATAGCATCTATTTTGACTTCATTAGTTCGAGACACAAGGACCCGAAGTAAGACAGAGTCAACAGAATCTTTTTCCCTTCCCCGCCATCTGAAGAAAGTAAAAACAATAAAACCAAAAAAAGCTAAAAAGAAAGCCAGAAAGCCTAAAAGAAAAATAAAACCAACTATAAAATTGATATCAGGCATTGTTCTTTTTCTCTACTCTAGGATTAACCATACTAACTATCTGCCAACCAAAAAACTTCGCTTTCTCCACTATCCTCAACCAAAACCTGGCAAGCCAAGTTTTGGATTCTCCCGTATCACCTTTACTCTCTTGAAGCAAAGTTTCCTCAGGTCTAGGTAATTCAATGATCACCTTTTCTGTTTGAGGAGTAGTAATCAGAGGTTTGCCTTGATCATCTACCACCTGCTTTTTAAACTGGGTGGGCACAACCTGAATTCCAGGAGCAACCTTCTCTATTTTCTCAGATAAAGTCTCAGGTCTCACAGACACCCCTTGCTCGGGGGGCGAAATCGGTTCTTTTTCAGGAAGACTTGTCATATCAATTCATTCTAGCAGAAATAAAAGAAAGAGTGAAAGAAAAACCTTGTCTAAATTTTCCAAAAGTCTTCTTTAATTCTTTTTCTAAAATTTTCGTATCTCGCCAAAACAAAAAGATAATCAGAAAGACGGTTTAAATAGACTAAAATCTCGCCTTTTATAGCCTTTTTTTCTAAATTTGTCACTCTTCTTTCCGCTCTCCTTGCAACAGAGCGAGCAAGGAAAAGCATCGAGGCAACTTTTGCACCACTGGGAAAAAGAAATCTTGTCTGAACAGGTAAAATCGCCTCCAAATTGTCAATCTCTTTTTCCAATTCTCTCACTCGCTTCCTGTCAAACTTCATCTTGCCTCCTGCAAGAATTGAACCAATAGAAAAAAGATCTTTCTGAATCTCTTTGAGCTTCTTATTTAAGCTCTCATCCTTTAATTCAGATCTAATAACACCTAAATAAGAATTAAGTTCGTCAATTTCCCCTATTGCCCAAATTATTTTATTTGATTTTGCTACTCTCTTGCCGCCAATCAAAGAAGTCTTTCCATCATCCCCTTTTTTGGTGTAAATCATAGATTAAAGAAATAGAGTTAAGTAAGAAATCCACGGCCTAAAGGCCGTGGCTTTCTTGGCTCCATCTAAACTATTCTACATCCACGCGCTAAAGCGCGTGGCTTTATGATTAGATGTAGTAAAGATTACTACTTTTATCTCGGTTGATTTTATCAAACTCAAGCGACTTCAGCATTCAGAATAGCCACAAACATAGCACTTGGAGCAACCTTCCTCATATACAAAAGAATTTGAACCACAGGAAGGGCAAATATCAGCTACTGGCCCCTTTTCCTCGAGAAGCAAAGCTTGTTGCTTAAACTCTAATTCCGCCTTCTCCTCTAGACTCCCAAGCACCAATTCTTGTTCCTTCTTGACACCATTTGCCAACCCATTGACATGATGGTTATCAGACTCAACATCGTGATTTAAAAATCCATTAACTCTAAAGCCAAAATGAATTGAGATAGCAGCAGCAACCGCATCAGGAAGAGAGCGGATTTTTGATGGGCCAAAACCAACAGATCTTCTTCCTCCAATACCTGAGAGCTGATGAGCTATTTCAAGAGCTCTGTCTTTGGGAGAGATATTTCCCCGTGAGCGCAAGGCAGTTGAGATAACTCTTCCCAAGGCTTCGGCTACTGCTGTAAGATCACTCCCGGCTTTGCCTACATTAATAAAAACTTCAAGCGGCTGACCATTTTCATCTTCGTTAATCGTTACAAAAGCGGTACCTACAGGTGTCGCCAATTTATAAGTAGCACCTTTTGCCACAAACGGCCTTTCAATGATTGCTGCTTTCTCGTCCCAAATTTCTTTTTTGTCCTCCTCTTTTTTATCAAGACCCACATTTAAAACTTGAGCATCTTTACTACCATCCCTAAATACAGTAATTCCTCGGCAATTTGAATTCCAAGCTAAAAGATAAGCCTTTTTAACATCCTCAACTGTTGCCTCGTGCCGCAGATTAATAGTCTTTGAAACTGCATTTTCTGTTGACTCCTGAAATGCTGCTTGCATTCTTATATGCCACTTGGGATCTATCTCATGAGCTGTTCCAAAAACAGCTCTAATATCCTCAGGTAATTCCTCCATATCTCTTATCATTCCCTTTTCAATCACTTTATCAACCAATTCCTGGCTCCAGATTCCTTTTTCCTTAAGCATTTCCTCAAAAAATGGATTGACAAACGACAAGCGACGGTCAAGGTGCTTATCTTTGACAATGTGTTGGTAAGCAATAGCAAAAAGTGGCTCAATGCCAGAGGAGGTGCCTGCAATTATTGAAATCGTTCCTGTTGGAGCAATAGTGGTAACAGTAGAATTGCGCCTGGGTTTTCCGTCTTTGTAAATACTTAAAGGCCAAAGTGGGAATGGACCTCTCTCAGAAGCAAGTTCTAAAGACGCCTCAACTGCCTTAGTTTCTATAAAATTCATTACCTCCCTTGCCAAACGCACACCCTCCTCAGAATCGTAAGGAATACCAAGTTTAATAAGCATATCGGCCCAACCACCAACTCCCAAGCCAATTCTGCGTATGTTAAAAACCATCTTCCTAATCTGTTCCAGAGGATAAGGATTAACCTCAATGACATCATCCAAAAAACGAACAGCCATCTTAACAACTTTTTCAAGCTCATCCCATTCAATTTTTTTGTCTTTGACAAAGTAGCCTAAAAAGATACTGCCCAAGTTACAGGCATCAAAAGGATAAAGTGGCTGCTCACCGCATGGGTTGGTAGACTCAATTGGGCCAAGAGGAGGAACGGGATTGGCCTTACTTCCGTTAATTTTGTCTATAAAAATTAACCCTGGGTCGCCTGTTCGCCAAGCGGCATCGGCAATCTCATCAAAAACCTCGCGGGCATTAAGTTTGCCAACCTTTTCCCCACTTTTAGGATCAATCAAATCATAGTCTTCCCCCCTTTCAAAAGCTTCCATAAATTTATTGGTAATCGCCACCGAAATGTTAAAGTTGGTAATACCCCCATCTTCCTTACAATGAATAAATTCCTTAATATCAGGATGATCAACTCGCAAAATACCCATATTAGCGCCTCGCCTCTTGCCACCTTGTTTGACCTCATTGGTTGCAGCATCAAAAATCCTCATAAAAGACACAGGCCCTGAAGCAATGCCTTTTGAAGTTTTAACAACAGACCCTTTTGGCCTAAGGCGACTAAAAGAAAATCCTGTGCCACCGCCAGTTTTGTGAATTAAAGCCTGATATTTAAGAGCATCAAAAATTCCTTCCATCGAATCTTCAACTGGCAAGACAAAACAAGCAGAATACTGAAGCATATTACCTGTACCTGCATTCATCAAAGTAGGTGAATTAGGCAAAAACTTTCTCGAAGCCATTAGTCGATAGAATTCTTCTGCCTGACCCAAAACTCCTTTTCTATCTTTACCCCACCTTGCTTCAGCTGAAGCTATTTCCCAAGCTACTCGCCAAAGCATCTCTTCAGGAGTTTCAATAACCTCCATTTCTTCATTTTTAACAAGATATCGCTCTTCCAACACCTTTATTGCTTGCTCACCCCATTCCCCCTTAGGCAAATCCCGAGGTAGCTTTGGCCTTTTACCAATCTTAGCTTCTATCTCCTTCATAATCTCTTCATAAGAAGGAGCGGAAAGACTCTCAAGAAGTATCTTTCCATTTTCCATTTTGACATCTGACAAAACTTTAGCCCTCTTCTTAAGATTTCTTTTAGTTTTTCTCTCAGTCATAAGTTAAGCCTCCTTTTCAATTGCCCTCTCAAAATCGCTCAAATCTTCAAATTCAAGGTAGACGCTAGCAAACCTTAACCAAGCAACTTTATCAACCTTTTTTAATCTCCTTAAAACTAAGCGCCCTATTAACCTGGAACTTATCTCCTCTTTTTCCTCTTTTAAAATTTCTCTTTCAACCTGATTTACTATGTCTTCAACCAAATCAAGCGAGACTGGTCTTTTCTCAATCGCTCTTAAAATTCCACCCTTTATCTTTTCTCTTATAAAAGGCTCACGCCTACCATCTTTTTTAACTACCCACAAAAACTTATCTTTAACTCTTTCATAAGTAGTGAAACGCCTTCGACAGGAAACACAACGTCTTCTTCTCCTAATCGAATTATCTTCGTCAACCGATCGTGACTCCAAAACTTCAAGATTTTTTCCTCCGCAAAAAGGACATTTCATAATCTAAGTACATTTCACACTTGAAAACAAAAAACGCTATTTGTAGCGTGCAAAGGTAAATTTATCACTACCTATGAGGTTGTCAACTAGCAAAAACTACATCAAAAAAAGTCAATTTAAGCTTAAAGCGAGGCTAAAAAAATAATCAAAAAAAGAGGTTGCAAAAATAACCGAATAAAAATTGCGTTAATCAAAAGACCACAATACTAAAGGATAGAGTCAAAAACAAAAATAACTGATCAATAAGATCTATTTTTCTCAATTATATGAGCTATTGAATAATAATGTTTTTGCTCTTTAAATAACTAGAGGACCTGTCGTAGAATTCCGAAAGGTATTCAATAATCGAACAAAATTCTGTTTTCAGATCATCAGGAAAAGCATCTTGTAAAGACTGTATAGTCTCTTTATGTGCTAAGGAAGCTTTGGTTAAAAGCAAAAGCAATTCATCAGTATTATCCCCTCCTTTTCTTGCCTCATCTTCCAAATTAACGGCTTCAACAAAATAATTATGAGATTTTAAGATAGTGCTGCAAGCCAAATCATATTTACCCTTTTGTGTCAAAATCTTGGCCGCCATTAATCTTTTATCAGAAAAAAGGAGATTAAGTTCCGATTTGCGAGTTGAACCAGGAGTTAAAAAAAGCCAGAATTTATCACGCAATACCTTAACTCCCCAAAGAGGACTATCCGGCAAAACACTCCCCGCTGAGGCAAAATAGTAATTTACTGAAAGTTTTTGACCATTATCTACCTTAAAATTAGGAGGAGTAAAATTGGAAGAATGCCTTAAAGAAGCGCTTCTTAAAATTGAAACAACAAGCACCAAAAAGCCAAAAGTCAAAAACAAAGAGATAACTAAGATTTTCTTCAACACTCTTTCAATTATACATCAAACAAAAGTCATCTAAAAAGAATTAATGGCCATTCCCAAAGAACATGAAGCAGAATAGAAGAAACTATGTTTTTAGTTCTGGCAAAAACAAAGGCGGAACCAATTCCAAAAATAGTGGTTAGAAAAAGATAAAGAATTGAGGCAGAAAGATTAAACTTCCAAACAAAAACAACCACTGGAACATGAATCAAAGCCCAGATAAGGCTGGTTGAGATATTAGCTAAAGCTTCGTTCTTTAAAGCCAACCAAACCCGATTAAAAAGATAGCCTCGAAAAGTAACCTCCTCAGAAAAGGCAGTTGCAAAGGAGAGAAAAAGAGCAGTAAAAAAAGGCTTGTCACCAATATTGGCAGCAAAATTAAAACTGCCATATTTAAGATAATTTATTAAAAGAGATTCAAAGATAAAAATAAACCCAAGACCTAAAGAAAAATAAACAGCTGGAAAAAGATTTTTCAAAGTAAAACCCAAGGAAGAAATACCCTTGCCTTCTTTCCTCAAGAAGTAAAAAACTGGCAAAAGCCAAACCACAGGCTTGATAAAAAGCTCTTCTATCTCCTCAGGTAATCTAAAAATAAGTCTATAGAAGCCCCAAACCACAAGAAGAAAAGCAGCCAAAAGCGAAGCATTCTTCAAACTCTCCAAAGACGAAGAACTAGATTTTTTTGCCATCATTTTATTTTACACACTTTTGCCAAGATTCGTCTATAGCTTCAGTAATCATAAAAAGCCTTTTTCTTGCCTCATCTAAAGATAGAAATCGGCTTTCTTTTGGAAACCAATGAAAAACAAGGTTGCGACAGAGTTTCCAAGTTTCCCAAAGCCGATCAGCCAGCTCTTTGCCACCACAAAAAGCAACAATTTTATCATAGACACTTTCCTTGGCACGATATTCCCTTTCAAGTTGAGGGTTTAACGCCCTGCCTATTCTAAATCGACTGCCATAATAATCCTCACTTGTAATAAAGCCTTTTTCCCAAAAAACAAACTTAAGATAACCTTCATAAGCCTTAGCCGCAGGAAAAACAATAAAGGAATAATCAGCAAAGTTGGTCTTGCTTTCTTCTGCCTCAGAAAGAAGTATAAAGGACTCCTCCAGAAGATCACGCACTCCTTTCTCAAGATAGTTCCACCATGGTCTTGAAAGATAAAAGTCTTCCATTGTGTATAATTACATTATTGCAGAAGCAAAATAAAAGAGCAATTATGTCTAAAAAAATTATATTCCTTACCATCCTGCTTTTTGTCTTCGCCTTTTTGGGCTGGCTTTTCTATGATATTCCCTCGCCAAAAAACCTCTCTTCAGGTAATCTCCCTGTCTCAACTAAAATATTTGATCGCAACGGAAAACTGATTTATGAAATCTATGCCGACCAAAGAAGAACTCCAGTTGACATCAATCAAATTCCAGCTTATGTCAAAGACGCAACCATTGCCATTGAGGACCGCGAATTCTATAAGCACCACGGATTTTCTTTAACTGGGATTGCCCGTGCCTTTTATAAAACTGTCTTTAAAGGCAAACTTGAAGGTGGCTCAACATTAACACAACAGCTTGTCAAAAATTCTCTTTTAACCCCCGAGCGCACAATCAAAAGAAAAATTAAAGAATTTGTGCTTGCAACCCTAGTTGAAGCAACCTACTCCAAAGACAAAATTCTTGAGATGTACTTAAACCAAATTCCTTACGGCTCAACTGCCTATGGTATCGAATCAGCAAGCGAACTTTATTTTGGCAAAGAAGCAAAAGACTTAACACTTGCCGAAGCTGCTCTTTTGGCTGGCCTTCCTGCTGCCCCTACCGCCTATTCACCTTTTGGAGCAAATCCAGAAAGAGCCAAAGTCAGACAAGAATTAGTTTTAAAACGAATGGTTGAAGATGGATATATTAGCCAGGAAGAAGCAGATAAGGCCAAAAAAGAAGAGCTCAAGTATGCCAAGCCACAGAAACTTAAAGCACCCCACTTTACTCTTTGGGTCAAGGAACTTTTAGCCGAAAAATATGGCGATTCTGTTGTTGAACAAGGGGGATTAAGAGTCACCACAACTCTTGATCTTGATCTTCAGGAGTTTGCAGAAGAACAAGTGGCAAGTGAAGTTGGAAAACTCAAAAAACAAAATGTCGGTAATGGCATTGCTCTTGTTACAAGACCGAAATCAGGAGAAATATTAGCTATGGTTGGCTCAAAAGATTATTTTGCCGAAGACGAGGACGGCAAAGTAAATGTCATCTTTTCTCTGCGCCAGCCAGGTTCATCAATTAAACCCTTAAATTATGCTCTTGCCATTGAAAATAAAATCATAACCGCTTCAACTCCACTCGCTGACATACCTACTTGTTTTATTATCTCAGGCCAACCTCCATACTGCCCTAAAAATTATGACAACACCTTCCATGGCATTCAACAGGTCAGGTTTGCTCTTGGCAACTCATTAAATATTCCAGCGGTAAGGGTCTTGGCTTTAAACGGAATTGAAAATTTCATAGACTTTGCCAAAAAAATGGGGATTACCACCTTTGAGGATCCGTCAAGATACGGCCTTTCTCTAACCCTTGGCGGAGGTGAGGTAAGACCTTATGATATGGCTATTGCCTTTGGAGTTTTTGCCAATCAAGGAATTAAAGTACCCTTAAACCCCATACTCAAAGTGGAAGATTGGAAAGGCAAAGTTTACGAAGAAACAAAACCCGACGAGGTTGAAGGTGAAAGAGTACTAAGCGCAGAAACTGCTTTTATTATCTCAAATATACTGTCTGACAATGGAGCCAGGTCTCTTGCTTTTGGACCATCATCTCTTCTTAATGTCAAAGGCCATCCGGAAGTTTCCGTTAAGACAGGAACCACAAACGACAGACGCGACAACTGGACTATCGGCTACACCACTCATATTTTAGCTTTAAGCTGGGTGGGCAACAACAATAATCAAGAAATGTCAGGAGCAGTATCTGGGGTCTCAGGGGCCTCACCTATTTGGAATCTAATCATAAAATACGCCTTAGACAAGGCAGAAAAAGGAGAATACAACAAAAATGACAGCGGCCATGGGATTCAGCCCAAACCTGATGGAGTTGTCGGTACCAATGTCTGTATTGACTCTGGTAACAAGGCAACCGATGATGCGGGCAATCCTCTTGCCTGTCCTACCCGCTTTGAGTACTTTCTTAAAGACAAAGTTGGCGCAGGAATTGATATGGGACAAAAAGACATTGCTATTGACAAAACCACGGGAGCGCTTGCTGATAAGAAGACTCCTCCTGAAAATATAGAAATGCAAAATAAACTCGTTTTAATAGACCCTCTTGGAACTGCCTATTGTTTTGATTGCACCGCAACACAATCAGCCACCATTTCTTATCCCCTAATTAAAACAAATCAGTAGAATATTCCAAATTACAACTTAACTCAAAACTTAAAAGTCAAAAGTCAAAACTTAAAATTAGTAGAAAGTAGTAAGCAGAAAGTAGAAAGGATAATACACAACTTTTAACTTTGAACCTTTAACTATTGGGTTATGAATTTTGCTTTCTACTTACTACATTCTACTTTATACTTGAATTTCTTTTACCTTTTACCTCTTGCCTTTTACCTACTAGGTTAGAACAAAGAACATAGAACAAAGGGAAAAGTTTTGAACTTAGTATTATGAATTAAGTATTATGCAAGAAGATGCATTGTTCCCATAATACATAATACAAAATACTAGATACAATCTTTTGCTTTCTACTTACTACGTTCTACTTCCTACTGACTTCTGATAGCCGAAATCTGATGTCTGATATCCGATAGCTGATATCTGATGGCCGATAGTCTGACTTAAGATCTAGATTAAAATTACAACGAGTTGATTAAAAGACACATTCATGTGTACAATATTCTCGTGTCGAAAAGACCCAGCAAAGTAAGAAAAGCAGTTATACCAGCCGCAGGTTTTGGAACCAGATTCCTTCCTCAAACCAAAGCTATGCCCAAAGAGATGCTGCCTCTGGTTGATAAACCAATAATCCAATATATTGTCGAAAAATTAGTTGAAGCAGGAATAGAAGATGTAATTATTGTCACAGGTTACCACAAAAGAGCCATAGAAGATCATTTTGATTCTCCGTCTCAAGAGTTGGTAATAAATCTCAAAAACGGCAAAAAAGACAAGTTACTTCAGGAGCTATCAAGAATTTCAAATCTGGCTAATTTCTTTTATGTAAGGCAAAAAGGACCTTATGGAAACGGAACCCCTTTAATCAATGTAAAAGATATTATTGGGAATGAGCCTTTTATTTATACATGGGGGGATGATATGATTCTTGCTTCTCCTAACGAATTTGAACAGCTTATTTTTACTTATCAAAAGTACGAATGTTCGGTTCTCTCCGGGGTAAAAGCAAGAAACTATGAAGATTACTCAAGATGGGGTTTTGTCTCAGGAAAAAAGTTAGAAGAAGGAATAATTGAAATAGACGAAATTATAGAAAAACCAGGCAAAGAAAAAGCGCCAAGCAATCTAGGAAGTGTTTCAAGTTTTCTTTTTACACCCGATATTTTTGATTACCTAGAAGAAGCTCTTAAAAAACTTAAAGAAGGCCAAGAATTTTATTACAACGACGCTTTAAAACTGATGCTTGGAAATAAAAAAAGAATAGTTATTAAAGAGATTGAAAATGGTGAATATATAGACACTGGCAACAAGATTGAATATTTAAAAACCATCACCAAATTCGGATTGAGAAATGAGGAGACAAAAGAGGAGTATTTGAAGTTTTTAAGAGAAACATTAAACACAGAATAAATTAAAACTTAAAATTCAAAAGTCAAAAGTATAACTCAAAACTTAAAAATCAAAAGTCAAAACTTGATACTCAGATTATAGATTATAGAATTTTGCTTTCTACACTTACTACTTTCTACTTACTACTTGAGTTTCTTTTACCTTTTACCCCCGCCTGCATCAGCTATGCTGAAAGCATTGCGGGCAGGTCTTGCCTTTTACCTACTAGGTTAGAACAAAGAACAAAGGGGAAAAATCAAAATTCCAAGTTCCAAATTACAAACAAATTACAATATACAAATCACGAAAATTAAATTCTAAATTCTAATATCTAAATCATAAACAAATTCCAAATTACAAATCACAAATTCCAAACAAATAAATTCCAACTTTGAACTTTTAATTTTGAACTTTTAACTATTTATTAATTTTCCTTACTACTTACTACTTACTACTTACTACTTTCTACTTCCTACTTGTATTCCCTGCATAATACATAATACAAGATACAAAATACTAAATACTAACTTCCGATAGCCGATGTCCGATGTTCGATATCCGATATCTGATGTCTGACGCCTGAATCCCTTTTACTCTTTTACCTAATTCCTTTTTGATTTATAATTACAGGGTGGGAGGAAAGGGTAAAAAAACAAATGAAAACCCTGCTCAAAAACTAATCCTTAAGGCCTTAAAAATAATCTTAAAGGCCTTCTATTATATTGGCAAACCCTTCTACTTAATTCTTTCCTATCTTGTTCTCCTTCTGATTTTAACCTCATACATTACAGGACATATTACCAGACTAACCATTGATCTTATTTTCAAAAAGGCTCTCAAACTAATTTTGCCTCCCAAAAAAATCAAAAAGAAAACTCCCATCAAGAAAAAACCAAAAGAAGAAAAGATAAAAATCACTCCACCTTACCTTAACTCCCTAAAAATCCTATTCCTAAAATTAGAGCTTGTCTTTGCAAGAATCAAAGAAATTAAACCGCCAAAGATCAGAATCAGATTTGGTCTTATTAAAACAATTATTCTTGTTCTTTTCATTACTCTTGTCATTACAATAGTTTATATATTCCAAGGCATTCCCTCCCCTAAAAAATTGACCGAAAGAAAGGTCGAGGTCTCAACCAAAATTTATGACAGAAATGGAATCCTTCTTTACACCATCTACAAAGACAAAAACAGAACACCTGTTAGCCTTAATCAGGTACCTGATATTGTCAAATATGCAACTCTTGCAGCCGAGGATGCTGAGTTTTACCATCACCCAGGATTTTCAATCCGTGGCATGTTAAGAGCACTGGTCAGAAATTACACCAAGGGTGAGCTTTCAGGAGGATCAACTATTACTCAGCAACTGGTTAAAAACGCACTTCTGACTCCAGAAAAAACTTTAGTCCGCAAGATCCGCGAGATTATCCTCGCTATTTTAGTAGAAGCGACTTACTCCAAAGACAAGATTCTTGAAATGTACTTAAACGAGGTCTCATATGGCGGGACTGCTTACGGAATAGAAGAAGCAAGTAAAACTTATTTTGGCAAATCAGTCAGTCAGCTAACTCTGGCTGAAGCCGCATTTCTTGCTGGCCTTCCCAAGAGTCCTAGTAAATATTCTCCCTTTAGCGAAACCCCAGAGCTTGGACTTGCAAGACAAAAAGATGTGCTTAACTTAATGAGAATAAATGGATTTATCAGTGAAGAGGAAGAAAAAAAAGCGCTTGAAGAAAAAATCACCTTCTCGCTTAAAAGAACAGATATAAAAGCTCCCCATTTTGTCATGTATGTCAGAAAAGAGCTTGAGGATAAATTCTCCAAAGAGGTGGTTGAAACAGGAGGTCTTGAAGTCAAGACCACACTTGATTATCAAATCCAAGAACTGGCTGAAAAAGCGGTTAAATCAGAAATTGATAAACTGTCATCTCTTAATGTCAGAAACGGCGCAGCTTTGGTTATTAACCCCCAGACAGGAGAAATTCTAGCTATGGTTGGCTCAAAAGATTATTTTGACATCAAAAATGATGGCAATGTTAATGTAACAACCTCAAAAAGACAACCCGGCTCTTCCATTAAAGTCGTAAACTATGCTTATGCTCTTTCGCATGGTTTTACTCCAGCTTCGATCTTAAGCGATACACCTATAACCTACAAGATTAAAGGCCAACCTGATTATACTCCCCGCAACTATGATGGAAATTACCGAGGCAATCTAACCTTAAGAAGCGCTCTTGCTGAATCAAGAAATATACCTGCCGTGCGTGTCCTTGCCTCATACGGCGTTGACAAGATGATTGAAATGGGCAAAAGAATGGGGATTACTACTTGGGATGATAAAGACCGATTCGGGCTTTCCCTAACTCTTGGAGGGGGAGAGGTAAAATTAATTGACCTAGCACGAGTTTATGCGACAATCGCCAATTACGGACAAAGACCAGAAATTAAAAGTATTATCTCGGTAAAAAATTACGAAGGCAAGACGCTTTATCAAGATAACTGTCTTTTAACAAATCAAAAAGAATCGTGTCCCAAGGAAGAAGTGCTAGATAAAAGAGTAGCCTTCCTTCTAACCGATATCCTTAAAGACAACCAGGCAAGAACTCCTGCTTTTGGTGCTCATTCTGCTCTTGTCATAAACGGCCACCCTGAAGTTGCAGTTAAGACCGGAACTAGCAATAATCTAAAAGACAATCTTACTGTCGGTTACACTAAGGATTATCTGGTTGCAGTCTGGGTAGGAAATAACAACAATACTCCAATGTCTCGTATCGCCTCAGGTATTACAGGAGCAGCACCTATATTCAACAAAATTATGTCCTCTCTCCTCTTTGAGAAAGAGGTAAAAGATTGGGAAGTACCAGAAGGAGTAGTTCAACTACCCATCTGTCCCTTAACAGGAACCTTGGCTTGTAACAACTGCCCGGTTAAGATGGAATGGTTTTTGGAAGAAAATAAGCCCCAAAAAGCTTGCAATCCAGAATTTGTAAAAACGCTTAAAAATCCACAAATGCCTCCCCAAATTCTTGAACCAGCAGCAAGAACTGAAAGAAATTAATCTTTACTCATCTCTTCAAAGACAATCTTTGATATTGTGGGTATTACTATATCAGCTTCTCTTTTAATGATTCCTTTACTCATAACCACAACCACATAAGGATGCCTTTTGTCAAAAACAATACCCGCATCGTTAATAATATTATCTAAAGTCCCATATTTATGGGCTACACGAACATCTTCAGGGACACCTGCCGGAATATAATCTTCAAAAATAGTTTTAGTTAAAGAATCCAAAAGTTTCTTTTTGTTTTCCTCATTAATCACCTTTCCCTGCCAAAGCTTTAAAAAGAAAGTGCCTATATCTTTCGGGGTAGTCTGACGGCTATCAAATTCAGTATTTATCATCCCGACCCTGTCAATTAGATTTTCTATATTTTCCTTACCAACTTTGTTTTTTGCGATAACAAAAGCAGTGTTATCCGATTGCTGGCCCATCAAATTAAGAATCTCGCTATAAGAAATCAGGTAACCATTGGGCTTAAGGTAAAGACTGCCAGCACCTGAGGCTTTATCAGAATTTTTGAGGACATACTTTTCATCAAGATTGATCTTGCCTTCTTCAGACAAACGATACATTGCAGCCATCACAGGCAACTTTATCAAAGAAGCGGCATCAAAAGTTTCATTTTCGTTAACTCCAAAAGAAAACCCAGAATTAAGATCAACCACATAAAGACCATAAACTCCTGAAAGTTTATTAGTTTCTGCCTTAAATTGAGAAATTATTGATTCCTTTTTCTTATTCATATTTTCATCTTCTTTTACTTCAGGACTTTCCTTTTCTAAAATTATAGTTCTACCTGCGAAAAAACCTTTAAGAAAAGAGCCAGGAGGAGGACCCAACTTCGGCAAGCCAGGCAATTTATAAGCTCTTGCTGAAAGAGCCAAAAAAGCAGGAATCAGAGAAGTTGCAAGAAAGATAGTCAAAACAAGATATCTTTCCTTTTTGCCCCACGGCTTGATTGGCTCTTTAAGGATATCTTTCTTTCTGCGCCAGCGGACCACTCTCTTTCTTTTAGCAGGCTCAAGGCGCTCTATTTTTTCTTCATCTTCAAATTCATCATCCATAAGTTAATTCAATTCTACTATTAAATAGAGAAAAGATAAAAGACTTAAGAACCCAGCGTCGCCTACTAACCATGAGTTAGTAGAAAGTAGAACGTAGTAAGTAGTAAGGAAAGTTAATAAAATAGTTAAAAGTTCAAAGTTGGAACTTTTTTGTTTGTAATTTGGAATTTGTAATTTGGAATTTGTTTAGAATTTAGAAATTAGAATTTAGAATTTAATTCTCGTGATTTGTTTGTGGTTTGTTTATTGGTATTTGTATATTGTTTGTATATTGGAACTTGGAATTTGTTTGTAATTTGTATATTGGAATTTGTGATTTGTAATTTTACTCTTTGTTCTCTGTTCTTTGTTCTAACATAATTGATTCTATTACCAAAAGATGCTAAAAATAGACAATGGAAGAAAATCAAAACCAAAAACCAAAGGTAGAAACAATAAATGTCCAAACTCAAAATCAACAAACTCCACCAGTGATTGCTGAAGTTCCAGAAGAGTCGGTAGCAATTCCTCAAAAATCAATCGTTCTTTTTCCAACTGTCATTCTCCTTGTAGTAGTCTCGGTTTTTGCAGGCTCACTTCTTTATCAAAACAGACAACTCAAAAGCCTACTCAAGATTAACAGTTTTGATGAATGCACAAAAGCAAACGGAGTTATTCAAGAAAGCTATCCACCAGTTTGTGTCACCAAAGACGGAAGAAGATTTACCAAAGAAGTCGGGCAAGAGGAAAAAACAAACTCACTTCTCCCAACGACAACACCAGAAACCGACCAAGAAATAAAAACCACCACCCAAACAATATCGGTAAAATACTCGCCCAAACCAGAATGGAAAACCTACACAGATAAAGTGGCAGGCTTTAGCATCCAATACAACCCAAATCCAAGCGGTGATTATAATTTCCGACAATTGACAAACAAACAAGAGGAAGGAAAAGGAGTAAAAATCATAAGTTGCCACACTCCCCTCAGCGGCCCAAGTGCTGGCAAGGAGGTTTGCAACGACCAATTAACCATCAATGTTTACACCAATTACAAGGGCACGCCCTTGAAAGAATGGCACAAAAACGCTGGAATCGCTAAAGATTGCAAAAACTCCTATGCAGAGATAATGCTAGACGATCAGAAAGGATTACTCTTAACAAATAATGACTGCAACTCTTGGGGAGAAAGCTTTGTCCTTATACCGAATAATGACAAGGTAATAGTTCTTCATTACCTAGAATACAGTCTTGATGAGAAAAACGGAAAAATAACAATTGGCGACAGCAACAAAGAGCTTTTATCAACATTCCATATTGAAAGTTAAGAATCCTGTCTTTTAAAACCGGATTACTCAATCACTACATTTTCAGGAGTCTTGCCTGAGAAGAAGTCTAAAATTGCTGAAACTGCTTGGTCTGTCATCTTAAGCCGCGCCTCCCAAGTTGAAGAAGCAATATGTGGCGTCAAGATTACATTCTCCATCGCCAAAAGCTCAGGATTTATATTTGGCTCATTCTCAAAAACATCAAGAGCCGCTCCTGCTAAAACTCCTGTTCTTAAAGCTTCTGCTAAATCTTGTTCGCAAACAATGGGTCCCCGCGCTGTATTAATAAGATAACTCCCCCTTTTCATCTTTCCCAAAGTCTCTTTATTGATAAGTCCGCGAGTTTCCTCAGTTAAAGGAACATGAAGGCTAATAAAATCAGAAGTAGACAAAAGCTCATCTAGACTTGCAAACTTAACCTCCAATTCCTTTTCCGCTTCAGGATCAGGATTGTGCTTGTTATAAATAACATTCATCTCATAACCCTTGGCGCGCCTTGCCACCATTGTTCCAATGTTGCCCAAGCCAATTATTCCCAAGGTCTTGCCTACAAGAGATCTGCCCAAAAAGATATCGGGGTCCCAACCATAATAACCCCCTCTTCTTGTTGCCTCATCAGCCTCAACAATCCGCCTTGATAAAGCCAAGATCAAAGCCCAGGTGTGCTCTGCCACTGCCTCATTTACTTCCTTTGAAGGTGTATTGGTAACCACAATCCCTCTCTTTTTAGCTTCATCAAGATCAATGTTGTCAAAACCAACAGCATAATTTGAAATAATTTTAAGACTTGGGCCCGCTTTATCCATTAATTCCGCATCAATCTTATCAGTCAGAAGAGAAAGAAGAGCGTCAACACCAACAACTCTTTCTAGAAGATCTTGGCGACCCATTGGGCAATCACGATTCCAAAGATCTATTTCAAAACCAGCGTTTTTTAGTCTCTCAACAAATTCTCCTGGTATTTTTCTTGTTATTAAGACTTTCATATTAAAATTCTTCTACCTTAACTCCCGAGCTTCTTGCTCTCTCAAGCCAAATTTCCATTTCATCTTCATGCAAAAGGCCCTTCTGGCTTCCAGTATAACCTATGACAGAAGCCGCATTAACAGTTCCCCACAAAAGAGCCTCCTCAAGTGGTCTACCTTTAATAATAGCAGAAAGGCAACCAGAACCAAAAGCATCGCCTGCCCCCGTTCTTTCATAAGCATCAACCGGCAAAACTCCGCATTTTAGATATCTGCTGCCGTCAAAAACAAACGAACCATTATTTCCATCTGTAATAATAGGCACCTTCACCCCAAGCTCAACAACTTTATTTAAAAGTTCTTTTTCTTTGCCTTGAGAGTTGGTAAATCCTGTTATCTTTTCTGCTTCCTCACGGTTAACATAAAGAATATAAGAGCGAGCCACAACATCTGATATCTGATCAAAACCAACTCGCAATTGACGGCTTCCTGGATTAAAAGCAAGCCTAACTTGAGGATTAACTTTAAGCCAATCAATTAAGTGATTAAAGAAAGGTCTAAAGCTATCACCCATTGAGGTTAAATAAACCCAACTAACATTTGGCAGTTTCACCGGAAATTCATAGCTTATAGGCGCCTTGTAGCTTAAAATTGTCCGCTCACCTCCATAAGTAATAATTACAGAATAATTTGAATTACTCGCAGGCTGAGTAATAACAAATGTTGTATCAACACCTTCTGCCTCAAGCCGACTTAAAATCTGGCTTCCAACCATATCCTCACCCATCGTCGTCACGAGAGCTGAATTTATGCCCAATCTCTTTGTTCCCACCGCATTATTGGCAGCATTCCCACCAACAGTAAACTCCATCCTCTTGACGGGAATTTTGTCGCCATAGGAAAAACTAATAAAACACTCTTTTGTATCAAGACGGCAAAAAGTCTCCGACTCAACCGGAATCAAAAAGACATCTAAAGATGCATCTCCTATTGATAATAAATCAAGTGCCATATTGTTCTTAAATCATAAATCTTAAATCATCATTCCAACTTTCCTCGTCTTGCCAAAGAAGCGATTTTTGCTGATTCAATCAACTTTTCTTGAGCTTTTTTCTTGTTTTCCTCTCTTCCCTGCCAAACCTCAAGCACAGGCTCCTGAAGCGCCCTTGCAAAAGAAAAGGTTATCTGCCAAGGAACATCAAAAGCTCTCTTTTCTATTTCATTTAAATTCTTTGAAGCTTCATCCAAACTCTGTCCACCAGAAAGAAAAGCAATTCCCGGAACATCAACAGGAACAGTCTTTTTAAAGACAGAAATTGTGGCAAGAGCAACCTCATTAGGCAACGCTTTTTTCGATTCAATTCCCGGCAGAATCATATTTGGTTTGAGAATTATCTTTTTTCTATCAACTCCATAATCTAAAAGCTTAAAAAACAAAGTTTTCAAAACTTCCTCGGTTGCCTTTTGACAATCAGAAAGAGAATGATTTCCATCCATAACCACATCAGGCTCAACTATAGGGAGGATTTCCGCTTCAATGCAAAATAAAGCATAAAGAGAAAGAAGAATTGAATTCGCCTCAATTGCTTGTCTTGTGGGTTTGCCGCGGCCAATAATAAAAGCCGCTCTCCACTTGGCAAAACTTGCCCCCAGACTCTTAAACTCAGAAAGCCTTTCTCTTATCCTGTCTAAACCAAAGGTCATCTGTTCACCCCCAAATCCAGGAATTTCTTCCTGTCCAATATCAAGCCTTATTCCTGCTTCAATACCCTTATTTTTAATTATTTCAATTAAAGGCCTGCCTTCTTTAGTTTTTTGTCTGATTGTCTCTTCATGGAGAATAACAGCGCTAATATATTTTTCCAGACCTTCTGTCTCAAAAAGCATCTGTCTGTAATCTCTTCTTGACTCTTCAGTTGAATTAATTCCAAATTTGGCAAATTTCTTAGTAGCCGTTCCCACACTCCAATCAGCAGCCAAAATCCCTCGAGGAGAGGCAACTATCTTTTGGGCAAGTTTCTCAAGCTCCATTAATATCAGATTAACAAAAAAAGACACTCAAGACAATAATCATTATTAGGCCATGTTATAATTAAAAAATGGCCAAAAATAAACAAGAAAGAAAGGATGCTATTGAAATAACTAGAATTATTTTTCTATCTTCAACAGTTTTAATTTTTATCTTTAGTATTATCATTGCTTCGCTTACAAAATTAGCTCCTGAAAAAAAGTCAAAGAGTGAAAATGGGTGTGTTATAAGCGGCTGTAATAACGAAATTTGCCAAGACGAAGACGAAAAACCAGTACCTTCGGTCTGTATCTATAAACCTGAATATGAATGCTATAAACTTACAACCTGCAAAAGACAAAAAGATGGAAAATGCGGCTTTACTGAAACAGAAGAGTTTAAAGATTGTCTCAAAAAATACAAGGAAAATGAAAAATAATAAACCTCAGGCTCTCAAAATAAATTCAATTCTCGCCTTAACCTCAATTTTTGCCGTTTTCGTTGCCACATTTTTCATCTGGCAAAACAACGAGCTTAAAAAGCTTCTTAATATCAACAGCTTTGAAGAGTGTGTAAAAGCAAAAGGCAGCCAAATCCAAACAACAGAACCGCCAAAATGTGTTACCAAAGACGGAAGAGAATTTGAGGGGCCAAGAAAAGAAGAAGCTAAAGAAGATATTTGGGAAAAATACGAAAGCCAGAATTTCTCTTTTATCTATCCTGCAGGTGTAAAAATAAAAGAGGAGAATAAAACAATCTCTCTTATTTATCTTGGTAAAACTCAAAAAGAAGAAACAGAGCTTTATGATGGCTATTCTTTCTCAATCAGCCAGATAGAAAACGCTACTAATCCGCTTTCTGTTATCAAAAAGGAAAGAGAATCAAGTATCAAAGCCTGTGGCAACCCGCAAAAAATATCAGAAATAGAAGAAATTGAAGTAGCACAAATCAAAGGCTATCAATACACAAGCGATTGTCCTATCAAAACAATAAACATCTATCTTCAAAATTCAAAAAAGGTCTATAGAATTACTACTACTTGGGCTGGTGATGAAAAATACAAGAATATATTAGACAAAGTTATTGCAAGTTTAAATTTTAAAGAAAACTCTCCTCAAGAATAAAAGATAACCTAGATTTTTATCTTTCAACTCCCACCATTATTGCAAAAAAAGACGTTCATGTTATAAAGAAGGTTACCAAAAACTGAACAATATCTCGCCAAAGCCCTTTGGCTTTGATAAAATATCAACAATGTTTTCAATCGCTGTATTTGGAGATAGTATTACATTTGGAATAGGCGATACAGAGAACAAAAGAGGCTGGGTTGGCCGTCTAAGAGAATATTTTGAGCCAAAGGCAAAATACAATGCCCTATACAATCTAGGTATCCCAGGCAACAACTCTAACGATATCTTGGCCAGAATTGACCTAGAATGTTTAGCAAGAAGATCAAATTCATATCCTGACGATAGATTTGCAATTATAATTGCAACAGGCGTCAATGATACAAAAACTTTAGGTGGTAAAACAAAGCCCCAAGTAAAAGAGGATAAATTTGAAAAAAATATAAAGCTGCTCATTAGAAAATCAAGGAAATATACAAATGAGATATCCTTCGTTGGTCCCACTCCAGTAGATGAATCTATAAATCCAGTAGATGGAAATTTCTTCTTAAACAAAAGGATAGGAATATACAATGAAATCCTGAAGAAGGTCTGCAACCAAGAAAAAGTTGTCTTTATCGATCTCTTTAACGATTGGATAGCAAATAATTACAAAAAATTGCTTAGCGACGGGCTTCACCCAAATGCAAATGGTTACGATACAATCTTTAGGAAAATTAAAAAAGAGCTCATATCAAACAATCTCCTAACATAGACTTTTAACTCCTTACAGCAAACAATAAATCGCTTCCCCAACAGAACATAAGCCCTTTAACAATGAATGTGGCAGAAACCTCTTGACCTATCACAAAAACTACCCCAAAACAAATCTCCACTTCTTTTTTGCCCACTCTTTGGCATAGGAAACTCCGATTCTTGGGGTCTTTGTAATTTTTGCGCCTTTTGGAATACTGCCTTTTTCAATCCAAATTCTTTTACTTGAAATTAGATCCTCACCGTAAAAACTTTTGTCAACTAAAAGCCATCTACCTACTCTTCCCGGCCCTTTTATTCCTTCAAGAGAGCGAATCAAAACTGCCTGTGCCTTTCCTTTTTTAGCAGTTACAATATTAAACATCCAATACATACCATAAACAAAATAAACATAAACTAAGCCTGGAGTTTCCCACATAACTTGATTTCTTTTGGTTCTGCCAAAACGGGCGTGACTTGCCTTATCTTCTTCTCCGCCATAAGCTTCAACTTCGGTAATTTTCTTTCTTTCAACTTTCTTGTTACCAAAATCTCGCACTAAAAAACAACCCAAAAGATCACGAGCAACAACGATCGAGTCGCGAGCAAAAAAGCTTCTTTTTAGTCTCATCAAAAGTATTTTACCAGAAGAGAATAAAGACCATAAAAACGGAAAGAAATATAATTATTGAACCAAAATGTGCTCACTTTTCCTCTGAAGAGCAAGCATCGCCCTCTCTTTAATATCACTCGAGGTAAGATGGTGTTTTTTCAAAAGCTCATCTCTTTTCCCAGACTCTCCAAAAGAATCATCAACCGCAACAATTTCAAGCGGAACAGCAAAATTCGAAGCCAAAACCTCAGCAATAGCAGAACCCAAGCCACCCGCTTTTTGATGAACTTCAACACTAACTAAGCACTTTGAAACTCTTGCCGAGTGAATAATTTCTTCTTCATCAAGAGGCTTAATGGTGCTAACATTAACAACTCTTGTTTCAATACCTGAATTCTCAAGTTCTAAAGCCGCTCTCATAACCTCAGAAAGAATAGAGCCATAACCGAAAAAGGTAATCTGGGGATCTCTTGCTTCTTTTAAAACCCTTGCCTTACCCACCTCAAAAGAAGAAGATTCCTCAGTCAAAAATGGCGAAGCGTCTCTTTCAAGTCTTAAATAAGAAGGCGTTTTGAGATTCAAAAGAGAAATTATAGCTTTTTTAGCTTCATAAAAGTCGGCCGGCGCAACAACCGTCATATTGGGAAGCGATCTTGTAATAGCAATATCTTCAAGCGCCTGATGCGTTACGCCATCCGCCCCGGCTGAAAAACCACCATGTGAGCCAACTAAAACCACAGGCAAGTTGTTGATCGCAATTGTGGTTCTGATCTGCTCAAGACAGCGGCCGGGAACAAAAACTGAAAAAGAAGTAGCAACTGCTATCTTGCCATAATTAGCCACCCCCGATGCGATAGTTACCAAAGCCTGCTCTGCCACCCCCACCTCAAAAAAGCGCTCAGGAAACTCTTTAGCAAACCCACTAACTCTAGTTGACTCTTCAAGATCAGCTGTCAAAACCACTATCTCCTTATTATTTTTTGCCGCTTCAACTAAACCTTCGCCAAAGCCGTCACGAATAGATTTTGTAATCTGATTTGAATTGGCGATTTCTTCTGGCATATCAATTACCTCCTTCAAGCTCGGCCATTGCCGCCTCAAACTCATCTTTACTTGGCGCTTTGCCGTGCCATTCCCATTTGCCTTCCATAAAAGAAACTCCTTTCCCGGGGATAGTATTTGCAATAATCACAGTTGGACCATCTTTATAATTTTTAGCCTTATAAACTGAATCAATAATTTCATCAAAATTATGCCCGTCTATCTCAAGGACATTAAAGTTGAAAGACTTGTACTTTAAAGAAAGAGGCTCAAGCGGCATTATTTCTTCGGTATTTCCGCTTAACTGAATCTTATTTCTATCAATAAGTAGTGTCAGGTTATTAAGCTTGTATTTGGCAGCAACCATCACTGCTTCCCAATGATTGCCACTATCGTGCTCCCCATCACTTGTCAAGCAATAAACTCTAAAGTCTTTCTTGTCAATTCTAGCGGCAAGGGCAATACCAACAGCTTGCGCTAAACCTGAACCTAAAGGGCCTGACGTTGTCTCAACTCCTGGGAGTTTGCCTCGATGAGGATGCCCCTGAAGACCGCTCCCAAATTTTCTCAGATTATTCATTTCTAAAACTGGAAAATAACCAGATAAAGAAAGAGCAGCATATAAAGCAGGACAAATGTGACCATTTGAAAGAATAAAACGGTCACGTTCAGGCCAGTTAGGTTCTGTTGGTTTGTGATTCAAAATCTTAAAATAAAAAGCAGCAATTAAATCTGAAGCCCCAAGTGAACCGGCCGGATGACCCGACCCCGCCTCATAAATAGACTTAATAACCAATTTCCTAATCTCTCTTGCCTTAATTTCTAGATCTTGATAAGAAGACATAACTATTTGCGAAAAGCGCACTCCTCACCGTCGCAAATTAAGCATTTTGAATGATCAAAAGACTCAAGCTTTCTGTGAAGCCGATTAATTGCGGGCAAAACTTCATCTATACTCTGGCAAATCTCAAAGACAGAAAGTTCGTTTTTATCAAGATTCATATTGCGACGCAGGGCGTCAATAACTGCCAGCCAGTTTTTGCCAAAAAGAATAAATGGTTTGTGGTGTCCGTAATAAAGTTTTGCCAAAACCCAAGCAGTCCCAAATTCAGAAATTGTGCCCGTTCCTCCGCGAAAGATAATAAAAAGATCAGCATGTTCTATCAGTTTGAACATGCGATCAATATAATTTGTAGTCTTTATCTCATGATCTGTGATATTGCCAATGTATCTACCCTCAAAACCAGGCGCATCCTTGGGGTTAAAGGTTACAGAAAGAGTCTCACCACCCGCTGCCTGAGCTCCTTTGGTTGAAGCATCCATCACCCCCGGCCCCCCACCGTTAACTATAGTAAAGCCACGCAATGCCAAAAGTTTTGCCACCTCAAAAGCTTGCTTATATTCTTGGCTTTCAGGAGGAACTTCTGCGTCGCCAAAAAAAGCAATATTCTTAAAAACGATGTGCCCAACCGGATTCATAGCCTTAATTTTTCTTCAAGTAAATTAATATTATCTTTAATATCTCCTTTAAACAAGCGTCTGCCAACTGCCACCTCATCAACCCCCAATTGATCAAGCTCCAAAATATTATCAGTCCAAACACCTCCATCAACACAAATGGCAAAAGGTGTAGCATCATGCTTTCTAATTTCTATCAATTCAGAAATTTTTGGTAAAACGGAATTATCAAAATGCTGGCCTCCTCTGCCCGCTTGGTATCCCATTAACAAAACAAGATCTACGTCTTCAAGAATAGATTTGTCAAGAGCAGAAACCGGAGTTTTTATATCAAGAGCAAGTCCGACTTTAGGACCTGCTTCCTGGACTTTGCTCACAAAATCTTCTTGATCGCTCATCAGCTCCACTTGGCCTATTATTCGCTCAGCCCCACCCATTGCGCTTTTTTCTACCCAATTTAAAGGTTCCTTAACCATCAGATGAAAATCAAGAAGAAGATCAGTTTCAAGACCTATTAAAGCCTCGGGGTAAATAGTCTTCTCCCCCAAAAAACTACCATCATTAATGTCTATCTGAACACGCCTCACAACTTGTGCTGCCTTTGACAAAAGATCTCTTAATTCACTTGGATTATCAGTTAAGATGGCAGGAATGATAAGCATAGAGATAACTTAAAACTTAAAAATCAAAACTTGATGATTAGATTATAGATTTTGGATTATAGATTATAGAATTAAATCACAAATTCCAATATACAAATTACAAACAAATTCCAAGCTCCAAATTACAAGGTCCAAATCCTAAATTCTAATATCTAAATCATAAACAAATTCCAAATCACAAATTCCAAATTACAAAAATTAAATTCTAATTTCTAAATTCTAAATTCTAAACAATTCTATAATTATCCAGTTTCTCAAATTCCAAACAAATAAACTCCAACTTTTAACTTTCAACTTTGAACTTTTAACTATTTATTAATTTTCCTTACTACTTACTACGTTCTACTTTCTACTAATTACTAGCTTTTGACTAGCTTCGACTAACCCCGCTTTATGCGGGAGCTAACTTCGACCAACTCCGACTGGCTTCTACTAGCTCTGGCCATTTTTTGTTCCAAAACTCAAGGTGATATTATCCGTCGGCACTTCATTTGAGGTAATAGTTCTACCAACTCTTACCACCTGCTCTACCAAACGATTGGCATAACCCCATTCATTATCATACCAGGCAAAAACCTTGACCAAATTTTTATCAATCACTGAAGTTAAAGACAAATCAACTATTGCCGATTCGCTTCTGCCAATAATATCAGATGAAACAAGAGGCAAATCAGAAACCGCTAAAATCCCTTTATACAAAACGTTCTCCGCCGCTTCTTTGAAAGCCTGATTTACCTCCTCCTTGGTAACTTCTTTTTTGACCAAAAAAGTAAAATCGGTAATCGAACCTGTAGCAGTAGGCACTCTTAAAGCCATACCATCAAAAATTCCTTTTAATTCAGGAATTGTCTCGGTGGTTGCAATAGCAGCACCAGTTGTGGTTGGAATTATGTTTTCCGCTGCCGCTCTTGCCCTTCTTAAATCTTTATGAGAATTGTCTTGCAAATTCTGATCATCAGTATAGCTGTGAATTGTAGTCATTGTCGCTTTTTCTATTCCAAACTTTGCCTGAATCACAGCTGCAACTGGCGCCACACAATTTGTGGTACAGGAAGCGTTGTTTAAAACAACAGCATCGCCTTTATATTCATTAACTCCAAGAACATAAGTACCAACATTGCCACCTTTGGAAGGAGCCGAAATGACTACCCTTTTTGCGCCTCCCAAAGCATGTTTTTTTGCATCCTCCTCAGAAGTAAATTTGCCAGTTGATTCAATTACGACCTCAACGCCATATCTTCCCCAAGGAATTTTGGCAGGATCTTTCTGCGCCAAAACAGGAATCTTAAGATCGCAACTTGGAACAAGAAGATAGCCTATTAGAGGGTCCTCATCTGTCACCTCTTCTGGTTTTTTAACCTCCTCAGACAAAATCTCTATCTCAAATTTGCGATACATAGTATCGTAGTTTACAAGATGCGCCCAGCCAGAAACGCCCATACTGCCTGAAGTATTAATAGCTGCGACTTTCAACTCATCCAAGTGCTTAAGAAGAGCTATTCTGAAAGCTATTCTTCCTATTCTGCCAAATCCATTTATTCCTACTTTAATCATTTTTAATTCAAATCCTCTTCTAGTATAATCTAATGCAGCAAGACAACTCAAGATCTAAAATTATGATCGGCAAAATACCAGAACCATTCTTTAGTGTAATAATTCCTACTCTAAACGAAGAAAAAAGACTGCCCCTCATTCTCAAGGATTTAGAGGAGCAATCTCTTAAAGACTTTGAAATTATAGTTGTTGACGCAAAATCCAAAGACAAAACATTAGATAAAGTAAGAGAACTTCAAAAAAGACTCAAAGATTTAAAAATAATAATTAGCCAAAAAAGAAATGTCGGCTTTCAAAGAAATTTGGGGGCAAAAAAGGCTAAAGCCAAATGGATTGTCTTCATGGACGCTGATAACAGAATATCAAAAAATTTCCTAAAGGAAATAAAAACCCAGTTAGACAAATACAACCCAGATATTCTTTCAACATGGATGAAACCTGACACAAAACGAAACAAAGACAAATTAATAGCTAATCTAATAAATCTGTTCATCGAATTTCAAAAGAAAACAAAAAGACCATCAATCTTAGAAGCTTTTTTGTGTATAAAAAAAGATTCCTTTAATAAATTAAAAGGATTTAATGAAAAGATAAAATGGGCTGAAGGTTCAGAGATGATGGAAAGGGCAGTCAAAAATAAAATGAAATTCGTCTTCCTTAAAAAACCAAGCTACAAAACTTCTTTCCGTCGGATACACAAAGAGGGAACATTCAAGATACTAGTCAAACTCATCTTGTTAGAAATCAATAAGGTTTACAATAAAAGCTCATCGGGGAAAACGACAAAAATCTTGTACCCAATGAATGGTGGCTCTTACTACCTTTCAGACCGAAATAACAAACTGGATTCTAAAAATATACTCTTGAAGATAAGGAAAAAAATAACCAAAGTTTACAAAAACAAAACTAAAAAACTAATTAGACAAAGACTCGATACCGGGTAAACTCCTCTTAGTTAAAAACTCGAGCACCGCGCCGCCACCCACCGAAATCCAATCAAATTTACTGGTTATGCCAAACATTTCAATTGCTTTAATAGTGTCCCCACCTCCTGCTATTTTAAAAGCAAAAGAGTCAGCCACCGCCTCAAAAACCCGCTTTGTCCCCAAACGATGTCCTTCTTCTTCATACTTACCTATAGGGCCAATCAAGGCTATCGTCTTTGCCCTTTTTATCTCCCGTTCAAAATCTTCAATTGAATGAATGGTAATATCTTCTTTATCAGGATTAAGTCTTGCCACCAAAAAACGGTTGTCACGCCTGTAAATGGAATCATCAGGAAGATAGTCAGGAAAACGACCTCCTATTAAAACCATATCAGCAATTTTAGAAAGACCGTCTAAATAAGAAAGCTTATCCTTCTTAGTGCCGCTTACAATAACAACAACTGGTCTTTCTTGCGAATCAAAAAGGCGGGAAAGATTTTCCACTTCTTTTTCAAAGCGAAGTCCAAGAGTTGATGGCAAAAGCTTGGGCAAAGAAACTATTGAAGCATGCTCACGATGAGAACTGGCAAAAGCCTCATTAACATAAAAATCGGAAAGAGAGGCTAAATTTTTGGCGAAATTAATATCGTTTGACTCCTCGCCCGGCCAAAAACGCAAATTTTCCAAAAGGAAAACTGATTGATTACCCTTTTTCTCCTCTTTCAGGCGCATAATTTCATCAAAATTCAAACTATCAATAAAAAAAATATTCCTTTCCAAAACATCCTTTAAAGGTTGAACTAAACTCTTAAGTGACAATTCAGGAACAACTTTTCCTTCAGGCCGACCATAGTGGGCAATAAGAATTAAAGAAGAAGCTCCTTTTTGAAACAAATAATCAACTGTCGGCTTAATAACCAAGAGCCGAAGATTTTTCCTGGGTTCTACTTCATCATCCAATACTGCATCAAGATCAACTCGGACAATTCCTGTTTTATTTAAAACGTCGAGATCTTCTATTTTTTTGGGGGGGGTCATTTAATTATTAGCCTCAATACGAGATATATCCTCTATTCTTTTTTTATGTTTTGCCTTACCTGAAAAAGGAGTTTCAAGAAAAGCTAAAACCATCTCAAGAGCCTGCTTTTCATCCGTAAAGTCACTTGCTAAAGCAAGAACATTAATGTCATCATCATTTCGAGCCGCAACCACTTGTTCTTTATTTATTCCCAGTCCCGCTCTCACACCATCAAATTTATTGGCGACTATCAAGACCCCAACTCCTGAACCACAAACCAAAATTCCCCTATCTTTGGTACTTGAGGCAATCATTGAGGCGACCTTTTCGGCATAAAGAGGATAGTCATCATCAGGATCTAAAGACAAAGCACCCATATCCTCAAATGAATAACCTTTTTCAAAAAGAAACCTGGCTATTTTTTCTTTAAGTAAATAACCTCTGTGATCTGCTCCTAAGTAAATTTTCATAAAAGAGTTGTTAGCTGATAGCTATTAGCTGTTAGCTACCAGATTTTACTTTAGCAATTAGTGTATTTAACATCTTCATAACTTCCGATAACAAATTGTAATAGCACCAAAATCATCTGCCTCCAAATATCTTAAATCCCTTGCTATGAGAACCTGTGTCTCAAGCTCGGCTCCCGAACCATAAGCAATATGTAAAAAGTTAATATACTCCTTCTTACTACCCCTATAATAACCTTCTGCAATATTGGAAGGGATAGAAATAGCTGACCTCCTGACCTGTTGTGTCAAAGAATATGTCTCAGACCTAGGAAACTTGACAGTCTTTTCATAGACCAAAAGAGATAGTTTATAAGCTTTCTGCCAAACAAACAAATCTTTATAACTCTTAGTCATTCTAACTTCTATCAACTAACTTCTATCAGCTATCTTCTATTCCCCAACCCAAATCCACTAGCTAATTCTAGCAGTTTTTCTTTTGGATCAGGTGCTAGAACTACTGCGCTTGAGACTGCAATCCCCAAAGCACCAAGCTCAAGGCTTCTTGCCACATCTTCTTTTGAGTGAATTCCAGCTCCTACTATTAAAGGCAAAGCAAATTTTCTTGCTATTCCTACCGCCTGAGAGATGACTTCAGGCTTTGCTTCGGCTACCGAGATAGTGGCGCTACCAATAAGCTCAGGTGGCTCATAAGCCACAAAATCAGGCTTAAATTGACAGACTCTTTCAAGTTCTTCCAAATTAGAAGCAAAAATCAAGGTTTTTAAACCCGCTTCCTTTGCTCTTTTCTCTGCTTTCTCAAGTTCATCAAAAGAAGAAAACTTTGACTCCGAATGATTGAGGAAAGTGCCGCTGGCACCATCTTCAACCGTTGCCTCAGGCAAAATTGCACCAGTATGAGCTCCAAAAGAGACAGGATCTATTTTCTGAACCCACACCTCAAGATTAGTTTTCTCCTTAACTTCCCTGATATCTGTAGCTTGAACCACTGGAAAAATTTTGACTGAAGTTACATGTTGCACCTCTTCTATTATTTTTGCCAAAGAAACAGCGTTTTCGCCACTTGCCTCTTTATAAGTTTTAAAATTAACAAAAATCATAGCTTAAGCTAAATCCTTAATATCAAGAGTACTTTTAATTTTTTCCTTGTCAAAACCAACAATCTGTACCTTTTCCCCTGTATCTTTTTCAATCACGATAAAAGGCACGCCCAAAAATCCTCCAGAAATAGAAGACATTTCCTCACGCGCCGCCTCATCCTGATCAACCAATTTTTCTTCAAAAGAAAAATTAAAAGAAGACAAGTAGTCCTTTGCCATCTTACAATAAGGACAAGTTGTTGTTGAATAAATAGTTATTTTCATTTTTTACACCCCCTTTAAACCAAGAAAAAACCAGCCAATTTTAGCCACCATGGTTCGTCAACAAAAACTACCTCTCCTGTTGAAGCAGAAATTTTAACATCAACCGGAAAGTCGGCTTGATAAAAGCCAAAAAAGTTCAAGGTCTTAGCGCCTTTTATTCTGTAAATCAAATCTTTATTTTCCTCGACCAATTCAAAAGGACTGTCTTTACTGACTTTACTTACAACTCTTGAACGCAAGGCAGTTAAGGCCGCCTCGTAAGGCATAACAAAAACAAGCTTTTCTCCAAACGGAGTTTCAACCAAGAGTTCTTTCTCCTTGGGCTTAAACCTTAAAGGATAATCAACACTGGCTAAAAGACCTGACTGCTTAATTACAAATTTGCCAGAAGAAAGCAAAATATCAACTTTCTTTGCGTCTTCCTTTTCTTCTATTTCAACCACCGAGTCGCGCCAGTTGGTGATATCTAAAGCCTTACTTTCCCCAAGATAAAGGTTATATTTATCATCTTCCCTTTTAAGAACAACATCGTTGTTCTCGGGGCTTCTGCCCGCTATTTCTTTTACTTCAAGATAATTCTTCTGAGGCAACCCAAGAGCTAAAGAATCCTCAGCTGAAAGAACATTAACCACAAGATTTCCATCTTTGTCTATTTTGACAAGAGAGGAAGCAAGACTTTCTTTTGGATAAAAAAGAATTATGAAAGAAAGAGAAAAAAACAAAAGTTTTTTTACCATCAAATACAATTTAGCAATTTCAAGGACAAAAATAAAGAAGAGAAGTTAAAACGAGCCTTCCAAAATATGTTTTTCGGGCTTTGTGTCATCCACCTTCTCAAGTGTTACCCAAACCTGACTAAAAGAGGTGTAATCATTTTTTGACTCAAACTCAAGCAAATAACCACCCTTTGCCATCCTCAATTTTCCTGTTTTGACATAAGAAAAACCAACCTCCCCTTCTTTACCTTTGGTTGTCAACCAACCCTGATAAAAGTATCCTTTTTCAGGATCGGGTAAATCAGCCAAAATCACATGCTCAAAGCGGCCATCTTTATAAACCCGCGTAGCGATGCCTCGACTCCCGCCACCTGAGACATCAACCAAATCTATTTTGTTTACATCTCCAGGAATTTCGTAGTTAAATTTCTCCTCAATTTTTGCTTCGGGAGTAGGAGTTTGAGTTTCAACAGGAGTAATACGAGGTTTTTTAGACCAAAAAATTATACCCGCAACAAGAATCAAGATAACAAGCCCAATTACTATATCACGCTTGTTCATTATCCGTAGAATAGCAGACAAATTACTATATGTCAAATAAATCAGAAAAATACAAGAGACAAAAGAAGAACGAAAGCATAAACCAAACAAATTACCGCATATTTAACGCAGTTTTTCCGCAAGGTTTGGAATATTATTCCTCTGGCTTAAAATAAACTCCAAAAAGTGCCAAAACCGAGGCTACCAAAAGCCATTGAGTTGAAGCAAGCCAGATGTCAGTCCCCAAGTAACCAATGGCCGAAAAGACAACCGAGATAGCCGCTCCAACCATTAAAACATCAGACAAAAGTTTTTTATCTTTCTTTTTCATTTTTCTCACCCCCTTTTCTTATCTTAACACAAAAATCTTGTTGACATCTTTTATAAATTAACTAAGATGAAGTTGGTTGTGTTCCAGATACCATACGGTATCTGGCCGGATATAAACTTGTGTCCGGAAGGAAGGCGGTGAAAATCCGCAGCTGTGCCGCAACTGTAACCGATCCGAAGGCGAAAGCAAAGGACGGAAGCCAGAAAACTAGCAACCTTTATCCCGAGCAGGAATATGATTGAAAGACAAATAACACAAGACATATTTTTCTCCTCTCTATACTCAAGTAGAAATGCTTTTATTGCCGAAGCCACTTCTACCATAGCTGAATCAAATAGACAGACAGACATCTATTTTTACCGACTAAGAGACGGAATACTCTATTCGTCCACTCACAATATTCCTGTTGTTGAATCAGCATATTCACCAAAAGACAGAGAATTAATAAAACAAATTGAAAACTGGGCAATTCATAACCAAGAAGGACTTGCTGTCTGGATAAGCCCACCGCAAGAAAAAGGAGAGGTAGCAACAAAAATTACTCTTATGAGAATAATCCCAGGGAACGTAAAAATGATTGAAAATAAATCAGCACTGGTTAATCTTAATCAAGAAGAAACTGAGGCTTTAATCGGCTACCTCTTATCCTGTTCGGCTTCACCAGAAAAACAAATGTCAAAAGAGGAGGCAAGATATAATCTCATAATTCTTTCAAGAAAAGAGGCAGTAGAGCTTACTGAGCAATTCTTTCCCGATGACTGGAAGAAACAGAAAGAAAGAATAAAAAAGGCACTAGAAATAAGTCAAAAAATCAATGAGGGAAAAATAACCAGCGCCAGCTTAGAACTACAAAAAGTGCTTGGAAAATATCCTTTAAGTTGTCCCACAATAGGAATGGCAACAATGCCCAAAAGCGGTATAGTAGAACCACAAGCAAGATATCTTGAATGCACCTGCCCATTCTGCCACAACAAAGTCAGAGCCAAAATAGAAGGAGGAAAAATCCACTGTCCAGCCTGCGGCCGAAGTGCCGACTATACTTGTTAGGATTTTTTGGAAGTATTAATTCCAAAAATGGCGTAAAGCCCACAAAAACCCAAAATTGAAGTTATAACAAGAACTAAAGCAAGAATCAAAAACAATACTTTTAAGCCGGGAATCAAAAAAGACAAAACAAAAAACAAAAACGCCAGAAACAATCTTATCTTTTTATCTTTAGGACCTACATTTTTAACTATTTTCATTAATTTTTAATTAAAAGGATTTGAGACAACTTAGATCTATCAAAACCAATTATATACTCTTCATCGCCATTTTCATAGACTATTTCAGTAACAGGAACTCCCATCTGGCCAGTCTTTTGGACCATCTCTTGAGCCGCATTCCTATCAAGATCAACCAAAACATAATCATAATCAACCTTATTTTGATCAAGAAAAGAAGCTTCCATCTTGCAATAAGGACAACTTGTGGTTGCATAAAGCCTAACTTTCTTAACTTTTAAAGGCTCAACGCCGCATGCGTCATTAACTAGCTTTTTTAAAGTTGAATCAGCTTTGGTTGAGATTTCCTGAACTGAAGGGTCGTAAGATAACTTGCCCAAAAGAGATGGGTCACTAACACCCACAAAAACCTCACCATCTTTCTTAAAAACCAAAAAAGAACAAGGAAGTATGGCAAAAAGCTCTTTTTGGCTTGAAACCAAATTTGAAAGCCAGTCCTTGGCGCAAAGCTGAACGATTTTCCCGCTTGAAATTTCAACTTCTCCCAAAAGATCAAGGCCAAGATCTTTAGCCTTATCTTTGAGGTTTTCTAAAGTTTTGTTGAAATCAAATTTGCTTTTTCGAAAATAAGCTAGGTTCATCTTTTTAAAAAATCTAAAATTTTTCGCGATAGCTCTGCCGCTTTTTTGTTTTTAAGTTTATAGAAAACAATTCTTCCCTCTTTATGACTTTCAACTAAATTCCAGATCTTTAGTTTTCTCAAATGCTGCGATACTGCAGATTGAGAAAGATTACACACTTCTATTAACTCGCTAACGCTCTTTTCTCCCTTGCCAAGACAAATCATCAACTTTAACCTTGGCAAAGAGGAAAAAGCGTGCAAAGAAAAATCTTCCACAAGGATATATTAGCATATGCTAATATATTGTCAATAAGTAGTTTATAAAAAATAAATTCAAGCTTATAATAAATCTGTGTTCAATTTTAAATTGTCCAAAACTCACATTCTAATTGCGACCAGCTTTCTTTTTATCCTCATTATCTCTTTTGCCATCTCCTATCTTTTCTTGGGCAAACTAATTTTTAGGGAGAGTAAAAAAGAAACAACAAAAGAAATAGAATTGCCCAAAACCCCTACACCCTATTTTGGCGAGACTCAAAAAGAGGAAAAGACAAAAAACATCCTTCTTCTGGGCTATGGAGGAAAAGACCATAGTGGTGGATTTTTGTCTGATACAATCATCCTTTTATCACTTAATAAAGAAAAGAAAACAGCTTATCTTATTTCCATTCCCCGCGACATTTGGATTAATCTTCCTCTTGATTGGGAAAATTTAAAAGCCGCAAAAATAAATGAAGCTTATGCTATTGGAATAGACGACATTAAATATCCAAACAAAAAGCCGGAATTTAGAGGGAAAACCGGCGGAGGAAATATGGCTAAATACGCGACCAATCAAGTTACAGGCCTTTCGGTTGATTATTTTGTTTCTGTCTCCTTCGACCAGATAGTCAAGATAATAGACACTTTGGGAAAAATCAAAGTTGATGTTCCTGTTTCCTTCACTGATGAATACTATCCCGTCAAGGGCCTGGAGAATGAAACCTGTGGAAAAACACCTGAAGAAATGGAGGCCTTAAAACAAAAATATTCAGGTTTTGAACTTGAAAAACAATATAAATGTCGCTATGAAACAATAAGCTTTGAAAAAGGAACTGTTGAAATGGACGGCACGACTGCTCTTAAATTTATGCGCTCAAGGCATTCGGCCACTTATGGTGGAGATTTTTCAAGATCACAAAGGCAAATGGCAGTTCTTAAGGCTATTAAAGAAAAATTAATCTCGCTTGATGCTTTTTCTAAAATAGATGAGCTTTTTCCAGAACTTTCCAGTCTTGTTACGACAGACCTTAATCTCCCCACCGTCAAAGATTTAGTCAGCTTTCTTGGCAAGCCTGAAGAATATAAGATAAAGGAGATTAACTTATCAACAGAAAATGTCTTTGCTGAATCTAAAGGCCCTCAGGGTCAATACATACTTTTACCAAAGTCAGGTTTTGGCAACTGGCAGGAGACAAAGGATTTCGTTAAGAAAGAGATGGAAAAAGAGCTATAATTTGAAAGATGAAGACTTTCAGTCCAAAAGAATTAAAAAAGCTATATCAACCTAATACTAATTCATCAAAAGAGGATAATGGCCAAATAACTATCATTGGCGGTTCTTCCCTTTTTCATGGCGCGCCTATTTTAGCCTTGAAGACTGCTTCAAGAATTGTTGATATGGTTTTCTTTTCCTCTCCTGAAAAATCATTAAGAGAAGTGGCGTCTATCATCAAAGCTCAACTTTCATCTTTTATCTGGGTACCATGGAAAGAAGTGGAAGAATATATTAAAAAATCAGACGCTATTTTAATCGGGCCGGGTTTTATGCGCTATAGAAATGAAAAGCAAAGGAAAGAGTGCTTAGAAGATGAAAAATGCGGCATAGAAGCAGAAAAAACAAAGAAAACAACCAAGAATCTAATCAAAAAATTTCCACAGAAAAAATGGGTAATTGACGCCGGAAGCCTGCAGACAATAGAAGCAAAAGACATTCCCCAAAATGCAATCATCACCCCCAACAAGCGCGAATTTAAGCTTGTTTTTAAAGATGAATCAAAAGGCATTGACACAATGACCGACAAAGAAAAAGCAGAACTTTTAAAATCTCTTTCCCAAAAATACAAAATTTATATAGTCCTAAAGGGAGCTGCGACTTTAGTCTCCTCCCCTAAAGAAGTAATTATTGTCAAAGGCGGCAATGCGGGATTAACCAAAGGAGGAACAGGAGATATCTTGGCAGGCCTTGCCACTGCTCTTCTTGCCAAAAATGATCCTCTTCTTGCTGCCTCTGTTGCTTCTTTTATCGTCAAAAAGGCAGCTGATGAACTTTATAAAAAAGTTGGGTTTAACTATAACGCCGACGACCTGTCAGATTTCGTTCCTGAAACACTCAAAAAGTGGACGAGAGAAAAATAGATCCTGATAACCAAAAAATTAAACTAATAAAAAGCACAGGCTTTTTTGTCTTAGCAGCTTTTCTCGCATTTCTTCTTGCAACTTTTAGGCCTCAAAAAACCACAAATATCAAAATAATAAAAGATTTCAAAACAAATATTCCTGAAATTAAAGAGGAAACAAAAACCAAAGAGTCAAAAATAAAAGTAGTAAAAGTGATTGACGGAGATACGATTGAGCTTGAAAACGGGCAAAAAGTTCGCTATATCGGAATAGACACACCAGAACTGGTTCACCCTTCAAAACCAGTTGAATGCTTTGCCAAAGAAGCGCAAGAGAAAAACAAAGAATTGGTTTTGGGAAAAGAAGTATGGCTCGAAAAGGATGTTTCAGAAACCGACAAATACGGCAGACTTCTAAGATATGTTTGGGTGAATGATATTCTAGTTAATGAAGTCTTGGTTCAAGAAGGCTACGCACAAGTAAGCACCTATCCTCCCGATGTAAAATACCAGGAAAGATTTCTTGAAGCCCAAAGAAAAGCAAGAGAGGAAAATAAAGGCCTTTGGAATAGCTGCCAATATTTTGGTCAGAAAGTGTTATCCAGCCAAACAGAAAAAGGGTGCTTAATTAAAGGCAACATTTCAGCCTCAGGCGAAAAGATTTATCACCTCCCCGAATGCGGCTCTTATGATAAAACTGTCATCAATGAATCAAAAGGCGAGAAGTGGTTTTGCAGCGAAGAAGAAGCAATACTTGCAGGCTTTAGAAAAGCAAAGAACTGCCCTTAGCTATTCGCAACAAGGATCTTTAAAGCCACAATTTTTACAAATTGCCTCCTGGCTGCCTGCTACTACCCCAATGGGAAAACCACAATTAGGGCAATTCTGTGTTTCCTTTTCTTCTTCTTTATCCATAAAACTTGACAGCGGTAATAGACTATTCTATGACTAATTTTAGTGGAAAAATTAAGAGGCAATAAGCTTTCCCGCCTGTTTATAATTGGTATTCTCATATTAATTGCTGCTTGGATGCTTTATTCTATCTGGTAAAATGCCTATTCCAAAAATCAAAGCTCTTGAGAACGCAAGTGAGGAGACAAAGAAAAAGGTCAAGCCGATTTTGATTGCTATAATAGCCATTCTCCTTGGTGCTTTTGGGTTAACGACATTCAACACTGATTTTGATTTAGGCAAACTCTTTGGAGGTTCATCGCTTGAAGAGTCAAGGATGAAAACAGATGAATCAGGAAACTTGCTATTTGATAAATCAGGTAATGTAACAAATGACAAATCGATTGGCAAAAAATTAGACGAGTACAACTGCGACGATTTTGCAACTCAAGAGGAAGCCCAAGCTTTTTTTGAAAAAGTCGGAGGAACCAAAAAAGACATCAACCGACTTGATGGTGATAAAGACGGTGTAGCCTGCGAAAGCCTGCCAAAATCCGGGGAAAAAACGCAAAAATAACAAGAAAAGAGCGTAATATTCAAAAAGTATAGACAAGCCTCTCTTACCACAGCCATTCATAAAATCGGGATTTACTGCGTCTCGCTTTTTGTTTACAAGAGAGAAAGGAAAACAAAGAAAACTGAATCTAAGGAATAAAAGATGATTTGACTGAACAAATCCCTTTGACAAGATATCTCTTTACACTTCTCGTCAATCTTGACTCCCCTAAAGGACTTGTTCTGCAACCATAAAATAGAGTTTGGTATAAACCTGAATGACCTCAAAATTGCTTTTGAGAATTTAGGATTAAACCAACCTAAACCAGCCCTAGCGACTATTTAACCTGGTTGCTATTGTTTCCTGTTCATCATGCAAGGGCTTATCTTGGTCTATCATTTTTTGTTCGGCAGTGCTTAACCACTGGTTTGCCTCCATTTTAGCCACGATAGTTGAAATATTGGCAATTCTTATAGAAATAATCTCATTGATTCTATCAACATCTTGCTTGTTTTTTTCATAAAATTCTTTATATTCTTTCAATTTTGCCCATCCCGGTTGAATCTCTTTAAGTCTTGATAATGTCTCCCTCCAACTGTTTATAACCTCTTTGGAATAATTAGGGGGCACATAACCTGCAAAATGTTGAACTATGACTTGAGCGGGACAACCGTTAATTTCTCCCTCAACTTCGGCAATTCCTACCTCCTGATACCTTTTGTCAATTAAAAACTTTTTTGTCTCGGGAAACTGAAATTGATTTTCAATTAGTTCTTCTGCCTCATAATAACCTTGTGTTGAAGCCTCGCCATAAACAATATTTGAATAATTAGCGTCTCTCATTGCTTTTGCCATAGTATAACCACTTTGAGTTGCCTCGAAAGAAAAATCATTAAACTTTAGAATTATTTCGCCTCTTTTGCGGGCTGACAATTCCAGTTTAGGTTGGTACTTTAATTCTCTTGCACCTGATTCTTTTCGTTTTTCATTAAGAAGCTGGAGATATTTTTCTTTGTCTAATTTTATTTTTGAAGTTTCGTCAAAATCCTTTGAAGTATCTCTCCAATACCTTACCAGCTCTGCTTTTTGATCCTTAAGAGGCAAAACATGATTCACTGCACTAAGCTCAATAAACCCTATTTCTCTTGAATCTCCGCTCCCCTTACGATTATCCCCCATGACAAAGATATGGTTTTCAGGAACTATAACTTTTTTACATTCGCTTAAGAAAGATTCTCCAAATGTTGAACGAGGTTTAGCTATGTAAGGTTCTTCTAATGGTCCTCCATTAAGATAAACGATCCCTCTTCTAAGTTCGATACTGTCACCGGGAAGGCCTATGACTCTTTTGACCCAACCAGAAGGATCGCCGTATATACTCTTGGTTATTTCTCTAATTTTCTCATTTTCAACCACAACAATATCGCCCCTACCGATTTCATAATTTAAAAATCTTTTTCCGGCAATCATAATACCGTTTGGATAGCGGATCATACCCGGAGTGCTAACAATTTGTTCGGCTAGTTTTTTAGGGTCTTTACCCTCTCCCTTAGGAAAAGTGGGATACATTGAACCGGTGCCTGAAATAGCAATAGGTTCTTTGCCATAACCCAATTCTTCTTTGATAATTGCTCCAACGACAGTGTACCCTCCAACCCACATTGGCAGCATGATTGTACTGACTAGGGTAAATGTGGCTATCCTTACTAGGAAAGATTTAATGCTAAATGCTTTTATTATACTTTTGATACCTGAATGTTTAAGTTTTTTTATAACCTCGATGGGCTTAAGAATATAAATTAGTAGGTAAAAAGGAAGAATAGCCAGAATTAGGAATAACTTAATGAGAAAAATGAAGATATTTTGCTTCTTTTGAGACCTCTTGGCTATAAGTTGTACAGTAAAACTTACCGCTCCCCCCAAGAAAGCTAAACATCCTAATAGAACTAAACCGAGAAGTGAAAACATAAAAACATCAGATGCCTTGTCAAATAATTCCTTCCTAACACCAACAACATAACCAATAATTACAAAGACTCCAAGAATACAAGCCAACCAAACGAAAACCGAGATTTTAGTAACTCTGTTAAGGAATTTTCCCTTGTCTAACTTTAAGGATATTTTTTTCAACATAATTTAATCCGATTATAAATTTTAGCAAAAACTGATAAAATACGATAAATATGGTTAAAGATGTAATGAGGTTATGACATACGAAGAATTACTAAGGATAAATATGAAGAAAAACGAAAAGAGTATCGGGCAAAACAAAGAGAGATTAAAGAAAAAATGAATAAACTCCATTTTGCCGATGAAGAATATTATCTGACTTCAGAATACCTGTTAAAACTGGCTTCTAACGCTGGAAAACTGTTTGAAAGTTCTGAAGTCCACGAAAAGCGGCTACTTTTGAAATTAACACTTCAGAACTTAGAACTGAAAGGCAAAAAAGTCCGATTTGACTGGATAAATCCCTTTGACAAGATAGCCAATTTAGCCTCTCGTCAAGCTTGGCTCCTCGGGTAGGTGTACTGCGCTAAAGCTTCGTAACACTTCTTCTGCCCTCGGAAAGATCCTTCTTCAAGGCTACTTTTATCAATCTTTTATATGCAAAGGATTTACCCGATCCTGTCTTTAAATAAAGTTCAAAATCTCTGGCTTCTTTTTCGGTCGTAAACGCCCCATACCAAATAAGTCTCCATGGCAGATGTGGTTTAGTTGATTTTACTTTACCCGAATTATGCAAGGCCAATCTACTTTTCAAGTCCTTTGCTGAACCAAAATAGAAAATGTGCGATTTTGAACTTAACAAGATGTAAGTATAAAACATGGTGTACTTACCCTATGGCTTCACAACACTAGAGCATGCCACTCCGTAGCCTTGGCGAAGGATGGCTCCTCGGGTAGGATTCGAACCTACGACCTTGTCGTTAACAGCGACCCGCTCTACCGCTGAGCTACCGAGGATTATCTCATTTTAAAGTTCTAATTTCTAAGCTCTAATTCCTAAATACTAATTTCTTATTATATCATTTTTTAGACTTGATAGAAGAGCGTCCTTAAGATAAAATAAGCTAGCGGAACAAGTCTTTCGTTCCGTTTTCAAAGCCTATGAAAAAAGAATATCTTACTAACTCTGATTTTGATCCTTTGGGGAGGAATAGACGCTATGTTAAACACGGTCATACAAGCTGTAATTTATCTTCTTGTTGGATTCATCGAAATGTTTTTGGCAACAGCAAGAACCTCTTTTATAGCAAAGGGGAGGAATTTTAGTGCCTCAATAGTCGTCTTTATAGAAAACATTCTCTACTTCTTTATTCTCTATCAGCTCATAAATCATCTTGAAAGTAACCTGCCTGTTCTTATCTCCTATTCCCTAGGCGGATCTCTTGGAACTTTTGTGAATCTCAAAAAATCAGGCTAACTTCCCCTAGAAAAACGAAATCTCAATCTGTTATTATTAACTCATCAAAAGGGGGTGAGTAAAATTAAAAAGAAATTTTTACCTATTGCAACTATAATAGTTGTTCTTCTTATCTTTGCCTTTCTAATTTCAAAACAAAAAGGAATTAATAAAAATATCACTAGCCCCGTTGAAAAAGTGGCTGAAAATGTCAGCCAAAAAGCCGAAGAAGCAGCCACAGGAAGTTTAAAACTCGCTATTGAAAAAGGAATACCGATGAAATGTACCTACAAAATCGGCGAAAATGAGTTTGAAGGATACTTAAAAGGCAAGATGTGGCGAGGAAAAATGTCATCAGCTAATGGTGATACAGCAGAGGTGATCGTTAAAGATAATTGTGTCTGGAGTTGGAATTCAGCTGACAAATTAAAACAAGGAGCCAAGATCTGTTATGAAGAAAAGGATCAAACAGGGAAAACAAAAGATGCCTGGGAAGAAAGCGGAGTTGATAGTCCTGACATTAAATACACTTGTTTACCAGCAGCTGTCTCAGACGATAAATTTGAACCACCGGCTGATATTAATTTCATTGACCTAAATAAATTTAACCCAGCCCAATTTAATACCAACCAATAGTCACTGTTGCGAATCTTGAAACTAATCAAGATAATCTTGAAGCTTCTTTCTGCGGCTGGGATGTTTTAGCTTGCGCAAAGCTTTTGCCTCAATTTGTCTAATTCTTTCGCGAGTAACCCCAAAAACCTTACCAACTTCTTCAAGCGTCAACGGTTTTGTTCCCTCAAGTCCAAATCTTAATTTCAAAACTTTTGCCTCGCGATCAGAGAGGGTGGAAAGAACCTCATCAAGATGATCTTTCAAAAGCTGCTTTGAAGCCTGGTCAACAGGTGATAAAGATTGCTCGTCGGGAATAAAATCCCCCAAAATACTATCTTTATCCTCCCCAACTGGCGCCTCAAGAGAAGTCGTATCCTGGGCAATCTTAAAAATTTCCCTTACCCGCTCGGGTGGCATATCAAGCTCCTCTCCTATTTCCTCAGGAGTAGGATCACGGCCCAACTCTTGCATCAGTTTTCTTGAAACACGATAAATTTTATTAATGGTTTCAACCATATGGACCGGTATTCTGATAGTTCTTGCTTGATCAGCAATTGCTCTTGTTATCGCTTGCCTTATCCACCAGGTAGCATAGGTTGAAAACTTGTAACCACGCCGCCAGTCATACTTCTCAACCGCCCTAATTAATCCTTGATTTCCCTCCTGAATTAAGTCAAGCAAAGAAAGCCCGCGGCCGATATATTTTTTGGCGATTGAAACAACTAAGCGAAGATTTGATTCGGTTAAAAGATCTTTTGCCTTTTTATCCCCTTTCTCATAAGCTTTAGCAAGCTCTATTTCATCTTCAGCAAAAAGAAGCGGCACTCTACCAATCTCTCTTAAATATTGTCTGACAGGATCTGTTGACTCAAGACCTTCAAGTTTCGTCAGAAGCTCTATCTCGCGCTCAAGTTTTTCTCTTGCTTTCTCTTCGCTATCTGTCTCCTCAAGCGCAACTGACTCAAAAACATCAATATTCTCAGCTATTAACTTCTCGTAAAGCTCATCTAATTCCTCAATATGATTTTCAGCATCAGGAAATGCCTCAAGAATTTCGTCTTGAGTTAAAAACCCTTGACTTCTGCCTTTTTTAATAAGCTCTGAGGTTACCTTTTTCTCCATATTATTTGCACTTGATTATACAACGCCATTCTCTTTATTCAAAGCCGAAAGCTCACTTGTTTTTTGGGCAAATTCCTTACGAAGCAAATTTAAAGACTCAATATCCCTCTTTGCTTCAGCTTGCTTCATCTTTTCTTGAATATCAATCAATCTTTCTTTAATCATCTCTTGTTTAAGATCTTTCTTAATTGAAGCAATTTCTTCTTCTAAACGCTCTTTATCCTCAAAATCAAAACCGGCTTCATAAAGCATCAATTCTGAAAAATGGCCTGCAATTTCAGAAGGAAGAGCCTTTAAAAACAAAGCAGGATCAAATTTTTTATTCTCGCTAAGGAATTTCCTTAACTCCTCCACTAACTTTTTATGAACTCGACTTTGGAAAAATAAATCTAATGACTCATCTAAAACACTTTCCACATCACTTTGAAAAAGAAGAGCCAATAATCTTTCTTCCAAAAGCTCGCGTCTACTTTTCTTAGGAGCAACTTTTTCTGTAACTAGTTTTTGCTCCAAAACCGCCTCGCCTTGCTTTTTTGAAACCTCTTCAAAAACAGCCGTTGAAGGAACCGAAAGTCTTTCAGCCAAAACTTCAACATAATGCGCCTGAACAATCTTGTCTTCGATACTTGATAAAATAGGCACTAGCTCTTGACTAATCTTGGCTTTACCCTCTCCAGTTTTTGCGTCATTTTTCTCAAAAGACAAATCAATCAAAAAATCCCAAACAGGAACTGCTTCTTGAACCACTCTCTTTAAACCTTCAGGATTAGCTCTTGCCATATCATCTGGGTCTTTATAACTCCCAAGACGCGCCACTTTTATTTGAGCCCCTAGCTTTTGGGCAACAATGGCTCCCCTTTTAATAGCGTTAATTCCAGCGTTATCTGTGTCATAAGCAAAGATAAACTTTTCAGCAAACCTTAAAAGCAAAGAGGCCTGCTCTTGTGTCAAAGCAGAACCTTTAACAGCCACTATATTTCTAACTCCTGCTTGATAAGAGGAAATCATATCTAGTTCTCCTTCGACTATCACCGCTTCCTTTTCTCTTTTAATTTCCTCTTTAACAAGATTTAAGCCAAACAAGGTGTGCGATTTTTTATAAACCAAAGTCTCAGGAGAATTTATATATTTAGCTTGATCTTTATTTTCTTCTCCACCAAATTCAGGTGGCAAAATTCTACCCCCAAAGCCCACGGTTCTGCCTCGATGATCATAAAGAGGAAAAATCACACGGCCAGAAAAACGATCTTGCAAAGCGCCCGCACGAGGGAAAAAAGTTCCAGATTCGATTAACTCCTCTTTTGTAAAACCTTTCTTTTTAATCAAAAAGTTGACCAAAGCTTGACTATTCTTGGGAGAAAAACCTAAATTAAACTTTTTAACAGTTTCAAGCTTAAGCCCTCTTTTCTCAGTCAGATAAGACAGGGCCTTTTTCCCCAATTTATGCTCCAAAAGAACGTAATTATAAAACTTAGCCGTCAATTCATTTAAAGACAAAATTCGCTCTCTTTTGTCCTCCCTTCCCAAATTTATCCTTTTAAGTCTAATTCCCAATTTATCAGCCAGGTATTGAAGTGTCTCAAAGAAACTCATTCCCTCATATTTTTCGAGAAAAGAAAAAACATCTCCTGATTCACCACAACCAAAGCACTTGTAAATTTGAAGCTCGGGTGAAACCATAAAAGAAGGAGTTTTCTCCTGATGAAAGGGGCATAAAGCCTTATAATTCCTGCCTGCTTTTTTAAGCTCAAGCCTTTCTGAGATAATACTAACAATGTCTGTCTTTTGCTTAATCTCTTCTACCTGATCCATAGATGTAAGACAAATTACAAATTACAAATCACAAATCACAAACAAATTCCAAGTTCCAAATTACAATATACAAACAATATACAAATTACAAATTACAAATCACAAGATCCAAATTCTAAATTCTAATATCTAAATTCTAAACAGACTCCAAATCACAAATTCCAAATTCCAAACAAATAAATTCCAACTTTTAACTTTTAACTCTGAACTTTTAACTATTTATTAATTTTGCTTTCTACTTACTACGTTCTACTTTCTACTTGTATTTCCTGCATAATACATAATACAAAATACTAAATACTAGCTTCCGACCAGCTTCACTGTGCCCCCGGGAAGAATTGAACTTCCATCGAAGGCTCCGGAAGCCCTCGTTTTATCCATTAAACTACGGGGGCAAGAGAGAGGCGGTGGGTAGAGGATTCGAACCTCTGAGGGATTGCTCCCACAGGTTTTCAAGACCTGCGCCATAAACCACTCGGCCAACCCACCAATGTAAAAGCCAAAACAGATATCAATCCCTCCTAAAACTTGATCCGCCAATGGCGGACAAGACCTGCGCCATAAGCTTTGTTTTTCTCGCTCCGCTTAAAAAACAAAGCTTGTTTCTCACTTCGTTCGAAATAAACCACTCGGCCAACCCACCAAAGAAAAAGCTATTCAGATTAGCCTCGTGTTTTGCTGCTTCGCAGTAAGAAATCCACATCCTCCAAGCTGTGGATTTCTTGGCTCCATCTAAACTATTCTAAATCCTACGCGCCTAAGCGCGTGATTTAGTGTTTAGATGTAGTAAACCACTCGGCCAACCCACCAACAAAGCAAGGAAAATTAAGCGGTGGGAGAGGGATTCGAACCCTCGGTCACCTTGCGGCGACACACGCTCTCCAAGCGTGCGCACTAGTCCACTATGCGATCCCACCCCACTAAAAGCTATTTCTTTTGTCTTGAAAGCCACTTTTCAAACTCAAGCTTAGCCTTTTTTAAAATCATTTTCTCTTTCTCCCAAGACACTCTTTTTAAAGCCGAATTAAGATCAAGCCAAGCAGACCTGTCAAAACCCAAAGCCTCACCACCAGTTCTACCCAAGACTAAATAATAAATAATCCTTCGGGGAGTCTTTTTGCCATTGACCTCAAGATGATCCTCAATCCTGCCCACCTCTTCCAAAACTCGACAACTCATACCAGCTTGCTCCCCCATTGTTCGCAAAACTGCTCTAACAGACGATTCACCTTTTCTCACAACAGCTTTGGGAATTTCCCAACCCTTGCCATTTTCCTCAACCAAGAACCAATCCACACGGCCATTATTTGCCCTTTTAAAGACAACAGCTCCCCCCACAAGCATCAGATTGTTATTCATAAAGCGGAGGTGGTGGGATTCGAACCCACGTGACCCTTTTGGGGTCGAGGTTTAGCAAACCTCTGCCATCGACCACTAGGCGACACCTCCAATAAAGCAATTATAGCAGAAGAATCTCCTTAGGTAAATTTGGATAAATCTGATATAATTTTGTTAGATGGAAATACCTGTCCCAGAAAAAAAAGAACCAAAGCTTGTTCAAGAACAAGTGTTTTTCTCTTGGCAAGCTTACCTTAGGCCCTTTGAAAAGAAAAGCAAAGAATTTTATCTTAATTCAGGCGCGGTTTTGGCAGTTATCAGCCTTATTATTTTTATAGCGGAAGGATGGGTACCTGTTGTACTTTTAATAGCTTTGTCTTTCCTTTATTTTATCTTGCACAATGTAGAACCTGAGAAAGTTGAGTACAAAATAACCAACTTTGGAGTGAGAATAAAAGACAACATCATTCCTTGGGAAAATATTATTAGCTTTTGGATAGAAGAAAAAAAAGATTACAACAAGCTTATTTTGGGAACTAACTTTATACCGGGGAAAATGGAGATTGTAACAGAGAAAAAAGACAAAGAGAAAATAGAATCTGTTTTGAAAAATTATGTTATTAAACAACCCATTCCCCCTTCGTCACTTGAAAAACTGGCTGGCTGGTTCTCGGCCAAAATGCAAAATAGATAAAAAATTGTCTGTAGGCTAGTGGATAGACTGCTTTGTATCTTGCTTCTTAAAAGATCTAAGCAAGTTTGTCCTTCTCGCTACAGCTCTTGTTTCATTCGCACCTGTAGTTCAACGGATAGAACGTTTGGTTGCGGACCAAAAGGTTGGAGGTTCAATTCCTCCCAGGTGCACTAATTAAAAGGAGCCAAGAGTGGAGGGTTGGCTGAGTGGACTAAAGCGGCGGTCTCGAAAACCGCTCCGCCTTACAGGCGGGCACAGGTTCGAATCCTGTACCCTCCGCAAAGATTCTAAATTAAATTTTAAGCCGTTCAAATAACCTCAGAACACGATAATAAATTCCAAGCCTAAAGACACAGGCTTTTTTAAGTTCTTATCTGAACCATTTTTCCCATATGCTAAAGACGCAGCTTTACAATTTAATACAATAACCCTCAATACAAGTTGTATAGGAAGAAAACCTAGTATTTTTAATTGCGGAGTAATTTTTTCAGGATTATACTTTGGGGTGCAAGGATCTAACAACTAAAAGACCCACGAAAAGAAAATCTCTATGAAAAATAAATTCGGCGTCTCAAGAAATGTTTTTATTCTGGGACTTGTCAGTTTTTTTAATGATATAGCCTCTGAGATGATTTATCCTATCGTGCCGATTTTCTTAACCTCAGTATTGCAAGCGCCAGCCTCAGTAGTTGGTTTAATTGAGGGAATAGCAGAATCAACTGCCAGTCTCTTGAAAGCTTTTTCCGGCTGGTTTTCTGATAAACTTAAGAGAAGAAAGATTTTTATCACCGGCGGCTATTCCCTTTCCACCTTTTCCAAACTAATTATTGGTTTTGCCCAAAACTGGCCTCTTGTCTTATTAGGCCGTTTTATGGATCGCTTTGGAAAAGGCATCAGAACCTCAGCAAGAGATGCCTTAATTGCTGAAAACAGCGATGAAACAAAAAGAGGTAGGGCTTTTGGTTTCCATCGGGCATTAGACACTTCAGGAGCAGTAATAGGCCCTTTGACCGCCATAATTTTAATTAAATTTCTTGATAACAATCTCAGGCAAATTTTCTACATTGCCTTTTTCCCTGGTTTAATTGCCGTTTTACTTCTTATATTTTTCGTTAAAGAAAAAAGAATAGAAACAGGAAAAACAGTCTTACCAAAATTTTCTCTTAAAAACTTAAGCCCTTCATTCAAGATCTTTCTTTTTACTAGCATCATCTTTGCTATTGGCAATAGCTCGGACACCTTTCTAATCTTAAGAGCAAAAAATCTTGGTTTAACCACCAGTCTGGCTGTCTTTGCCTACGCTTTCTTTAATCTTTCCTATGCAATTTTTTCCACACCTGCTGGCGTCTTAAGCGATAAAGTTGGTCCCAAGAAATTACTTATTTTTGGCTGGTTTCTCTTTGCTGTTATTTACTTTCTTTTTGGCATCAACCAATCTCAGATTTTGATCTGGCTCCTCTTTATGTTCTACGGCTTCTATATGGCTCTGACTGAAGGCGTGAGTAAAGCTTACGTGAGCTTAATAGGTGATAAAGAAAGAATGGCCACCTCTCTTGGTGTTTATCAGATGGCAACCGGAGTTTGTACTTTTTTTGCTTCCCTTATTGCCGGGCTGCTTTGGACTTATATTGATGTCAGACTGCCATTTATTTTTGGAGGAACAACAGCAGCGATTTCTGCACTTCTATTCATTTTCTTAGAAAAAAAGATAAAATCTGCCATTTAAGTAAGTCTAAATATTTAAAAATATGAGCACAAGTATTTACTTTATGTTATTCCCCTTCGCACTAATCGCAGCTGTTATGGCTTATCTTATTAGTTACGACGAATGGACACACCACTACTCAACCAAAAAAGAACCAAGAAAAATTGCCTTGGAAGCAGCTATTTTTACTCTCATTTTTTTCACTGCTATCATATTTTTTTCAGTCTATATACTTACTAATACCTTTTTAAAAAACTGAAAACCTCCTAAGACTTTGCCAATACAAGCCCCCAAACCGTCTTAAACCCATTTCTTTTTAAAACTTTGCAAGCTTCCTTAAGAGTTGAACCTGTGGTAAAAACATCATCAAAAACAACCACCTCTAGATTGTCATTTTTGATCTTGGCAAATTGTGGGTTAATAGCAAAAGCATCCTTAACATTCTTCCTTCTTTCTTTCTTGCCAAGGCCAGCTTGAGGCTTGGTGAATTTCTTCCTCAAAAGCAAATTGGAAGAAAATTTCCAGCCAAAAGAGGAGGCTATCATCCTCCCCAAAAGCTCCGTCTGATTAAAACCACGCCAATTAGATCTTTTCTTATTAAGCGGAATCGGCACCAAGATTACATTTTTCAAAGAAGAAATTGAATAATTATCTTTAAGGCTCAAAAGAGAAAGAGAAACCAAATCCCGCGCCAAATCAGAAATAAATTTATATTTTAAAGCCAAAATCGCCTTTCTAATAACTCCGCGGTAAAGCCAAATAGCCACTATCCCGTCAAGCGAGAGTTTCTTAAGGCATTTAAAATGAGTTACTCCATCAATTGAAGGCTCAAGACAAACAGGGCAAAAAGGAGAAGCTTTATTAACCAAACGAAGACAAGATTTGCAAATATAGCCCCCTTTTTTCTGACAGGAAACGCACCTTTTAGGAAATAAAAAATCAAAAAGCATTTAGTGTAAAATAAAACCAGTGAAAATCATTAATAAAAAGGCTTCTCTTAATTATACCCTGCTTGAAAGATTTGAGGCGGGGATTGCTCTTATTGGAGTTGAAATTAAAGCCCTAAGAGAAAGAGGAGCTGATCTTAACAATGCTTTCGTCAAAATCATAAACGGCGAAGCATATCTTATAAACGCTAATATTTTTAGTGAAAGTGATAATCCGACAAGATCAAGAAAGCTTCTCCTACACAAAAGAGAAATCATTTCCTTGGAAAATAAAATAAAGGCCAAAAAATTGACTTTGATACCCACAAAAATGTATAATAACGGCCGTCACATCAAGGTTGAGATATCTCTGGCAAAACCCAAAAAGCAATTTGAAAAGAAAGAAGCCTTAAAAAGGCAAGATATCGAAAAAGAAGCGGAAAGAGAGCTTAAAGATTTTAATAAATAAGGGGACGACAGGTCTCGACGGAAAAAGTACTTTAAAAACTGCAGGTCAAGTTTAACCAAACTTGTAAAAATTGGTTAAAAAACAAGCGACAACGTAAAAGTTAGCGCTCCAACCGGCTACGCTTACGCGTTTGCCTAAGTTGGCATCTCAAAAAGTGCTTCTTGACCGCTTTTTGATGGTGTAAACCAGTCAAGATCGGCTTTAGTTTGTTGGTTTTCAGGCTAAAGCTCAAAAATTAAAACCTCACTTTGGGAATTCTTGTCAGTAAGTAAATCCCAGAGGAAAAAACAATACTGACTAAACCTGTAGAAGTTTTTAGATATTTTTTCTCGGATGAGGGTTCAAATCCCTCCGTCTCCACCCAAAAACTTAAGTTTTAAAGATGCTTTAGTTCAAAAGAATAAAGCTTACCATCAGGCAGAGAAAAAACCGCTTTCTTCTGGCTTTCTGAAACCACCAAAAAATTAGAACCTTTTATTTTATCTGCCACATACTGGCAAACATAATTGCCATTTTTGTCAACAACCACTACCCTCCCATTTTTTGAATCCAAAAGATAAACAAATTTCAACTCATCGTTTGAATAAATAGAATCAATAACCTCAAGCTCAGGGTAAACACCTTTTAAATAAACCCTCTCCGGTACCCCACGGCTAAATTTCAAAATTTGGTTATTGCCTATTAAAACCCAGATAAAGCCGTCTATAAACCAATCTTTGGCACTCGTAAAATCAACTTTTATCCCCTCTCCCGTCCAAATTTGTGGCAGCGAAAAGCCTTCTTTATCAGGCGCAAGTCTGTAAATCCTTGAAGGATTTTTATCTAAAATATAGGCGTTGCCAGCATAAAAATTAATTAAAGCATCATCCCCAAAATCATTGCGGGAAAGCTCTTTTTTATTGTCTTTAACATTAAAAATAGCCTTTGAAGTCAAAACAAAAATATCCCCGCCATAAAGACCTGCATCCTGATAATTATCAAAATCATCGGGGCCTGAAACAACTCCTGTTTTCTTGTTCTCAAAAGAAATTTTTACCAATCTTTTGCCATTTCTATCCAAAACCAGAATATCATTGGCATCAGCTTTTAAAAGAGAAATTTTAAAACCTTGGGTTAAAAGTGTAAGGTCCAAGAAAAGCTCTGGCTCCAAGTGATATTCTTTCAAAACACTCTCCTCTGATTTCCTAATATCTTCATCTAATTCTTGTAGTTTTTTATCCTTTATTCCTTCGTTTTTAAGTAAAGAAACCTCATCCTTTGCCTTGAAAAATAATTCCCGTGATTTTTCAGGATCTAAAGAAGCTATTTTTTTTGCCTCTTCCACTTTAGATGAAGCATCAACTAATTTAGCTTGATAAAAAGCTCTTTTTTCTTTTACATCCTTAAGCTTGGAGCCAATTAAAACTGAAAGGGAAAGAAAAATAATCAGAAAAAGTGCCAAAGAAAAACCTTTTTTTCTTGACTGAGCGTCTTCTAACCCCTGAAAAGTAGAACGGACATATATTTTTCTTCTTGGAAAACTGGAATCTCCTCTTTTGGTCAAAATTTTATTTATCACTCTCTCAAGAGGTAAAAACAGCTCTCTTTTGGCAAACCTTTCCATCTGAAAAATCGTTTTTCTTTTCTCAAGCCTGATTGGCTCCTCAATTTTCAAGGACTGCAAGCTAAAATAAACAAAAGAACCAGCAAGCCTTGAACTATTGGAAAACAAAGAAGCTTTTTCCCTTAATAACGATAAACCGTCTTCTCCTCTTTTCTCTTTTTCTAAGAAAGAATCAAAATCAGAATTTTCAAAACATTCAAAAAAAGCGCTTGTCCCCAAAACAAAAAGATCATCTTCACGGGGGTAACCTGAGGCCGAAACCACTTCAGGTGATGAACTAACCAAAATCTTTACCAAAAATTTGTTGCGAAAGACACCTGCCTGAGCACCTCCGACAACTGCACAATTCAAAACATCGCGAGAAAGGCTTGCTGCTCCTATCTCAAGACCTGAAAACCTATCCTTATATTTTGCGTAAGTTTTTTCAACAGCATTTTTTAAGCCATAAAAATCGCTGCTTAATGCGTGATTATAATATTCTTTATACAGATCAACTAATATGTCTCTCCCAAAAGATATTATGTCATCTATATCTTCTGATAAATTTGAAGAAACAACTATAAAAAGACGGCCCTTTGGATCAGAAACCAAGCCAGAATCGCTTTCATAAACACTTGCCCATCCGCCGCTTCTTGGTCTCCCCAAAACCTTAAAGGAAGTACTTTTTAGATCCATTTATCAAAGCACTAAAAAGGCAAAAATAAAAACCCCTACCGCAAAGAAAAAATGTAAGTAGGCAAAAAGAGCAACTGGTTTTTCAAAATGAGCATCCAAAGTTTTATTCATCAAACTAACCTGCCTAATTACAACAAGGGAAAAAATAACATAAAGAAAAAAGGCAAAAACAAAAAACCATTTGACAATTGGCCAAACCTCAAAAGAAAAAGGGTCAATATTCATTAATTTACCCTCCCTTCTAGTTCTTCTCGTTTTTCTTCATCTCTTAATTCCTGCAAGATCTTGGCCACATCTTCTGGCTTGGGGATAGAGAGAAATTCAAATCTTGGCTTTTCCGAGGCAGTCTGAATATAAACATCTCCATAATTAAACATCGTCTGCGCTACGCCGCCAACTTTAACTGTCACATCCTGAATTTTATCGATATCAGCATCCGATATCTCCTTATAAATTAGGTTTACAAAATCAATATCCACAATTCTTTCATCGGTCACTATATTGACATTGAAGAACCAACTTAAGAAATTTTCAAAAACAAAAGCAAGAGTAATCATATACCAACCAAGTATTGCAACAAACCTGAAATTAGAAGGTAGAAAATCAATAATTGGGAATTTGGCAAGTAAAAGAGGAGCAAGAGACATCAAGATAGCCAAAAATATCCAGCGCAAATTGGTAATCGGATGTCTCCTCAAAAGCAAAACTATTTTTTCATCTCTGTTTTTGGTTTCAAAATCAACTTCCTTGGGCAAAAAAGCAAACGAGGCTATGGGGTTAAAATCTAAACTCTTTCTTTCTCTGAAAGGAATTGGTCCCTTTTTCTTAGTCAAATCTTCCTTTTCATCAAGACTAACATTTTCTTCCTGTTTTTCTTCCTTTCTGACAAAAGGCTTGGAGACATAAATATCTGCCATATACCAATTATATCACTTTTATATACAAAATTACTTCTTTTCGATGTTAAAAAAGGTATACCCTTTCTGGGGAATTTTAAGATAACCGGGAGCGCGAAGATTAAAGGCAGTCTTAAATTCATCAGCTGACAATTCAATTTGGCCAATATCTGTCTGAAAAATCACCTTACTGGTTGAACCATTACCTTGAATTACACTAACCGAATTTACTCTTGATGGACCATTGGCTTTTTGTCTTAACTCTTCATAAGAATAAGGATTGCCACCCCAACAAGCGGTTGTAACAGGAGTAACTCTTTCATCACGATAACGCGCGGCGTTGATAATATCTGCCAACTCCTCGCTTGTTAACCAAGGATTACTTCTTCCACACTTATCGCTTTGGGGGCTATAGTCTTTGGTATACCATGCCTTATAGACCCACGGCGAACCACCAATTTTTTCATAGGATTTATCAAGAAAATTTCCGCCGCCCGAGCCATCTGTTGTATCCCAACCCATTGTCGTCAAATACCCTCCTGAAGTTGATGAATAAAAAGCAATTACATCTTCCAAAACTTCCCCCCTTGTTTCTTCAACCGCTTTTCTCCAAGCCTCAGGAGGATTATCAGCTTTTGACTTCCTAAAAACTTGGCAGGATTCATCGGTGCAAATGGTTCTTCCTTCAACTTTATAACGGTAGGCATAAGTTCTTGCTGCTACGGCCTGAGCTTTCAAGGCTTCAGGATGCCAGGTTGATGGCATTTCGGCAATTCCCAAAAGATAATACCCTTCAAAATCAACTGTTCCCACTCCTGAAACATTAATCGTTCCACTAGTATCTTTTTTAACCGGTTCCTTGCCATAATAAGCCCTTAGAATATCTTTGTAGCTTGCCCCTGAATTAGCTCTTCCTCTTGCTCCATATTGACTCATACCTTTGCGATGGGTATAAGCGCCAAAAGAAAAAACGGCGTAAGAACCAGCAGGAGCTTGTTCACGAAAGCCTTTGATTGAAGCATAATAATCATCCGCCAATTCACTATCTCCAACACTAGCAATAAAACTGCCGCTTTTTGCCGCTAGTATTGCCTCCTGTTTTGCCGACAAAGAAGCCAAATATTTTTCTGTTTTCTCAACCTCACCTGCCAAAAAAGTAGCTCTTTCATCAACCTGTTTTTTCAAAGAAGCAAGGCTGGTCTTATTTTTCTCCAAAGTTTCTCTATCACTTTTAAGTTCCAAAAGATCTTGAGCATATTTTTCCATCGTCCGCCTATCATCATCAATTGCTCTCTGCCTAAAATTAATTTCCTTAAAGGCTTCTGAAGCATCAGAGGCTGAAAGAAAAGGAATAATCGGATCATAAAGCCTTAAAAAGCGATAATGACTGTTTGCTTTCTGATTGAAAATTTCTTTGGCATAAGCCAAATCTTCTTCCCTTTTTTCTATCTCAGCTTCATTTTCCTTCAATTTCAAAGAAAGATTGCTTATTCTTCTATCAAGATCGGCAAGCTGTTTTTTAAGACTATCAAGCTCAGCCTTATTTCTTTCATGAGCAGGTTTTAAAAGATCAATTTCTTTTTGAATTTCTCTTATCTGGCAATCATAATCAGTAGTGGGACAGGTTTGAGCAAAAACAACATTTTTAAAAAGATAAAAAAACGAAACCAAAAACAAAAGAAAAAATACTTTCCCTGGCAAAATCACAAGGTGGGCTCTTGGTATTTTCATTGTTATAATCATTATTATATCAACTAGAGCTGTTTTAATGTTTTGTAATTTGCTAAAATAAAGGGATGAGGAAAAAAATTACAGTCGCAATCATTTATCTTTTCTTGACCATTACATTTGCTCTTCCCTCGCCAACAAGAGCATACTCAATCTTTGGAGGACCCCTGAAAGGCAACTGCATTGACACCGCCATTGGTTGTATCCCGATTGAACAGCAGGAAATGATAACATTTCTCCTCAGATGGGCAATTGGCATTGCAGGAGGAGTAGCTTTTATCTTAATTATCATTGCCTCATTTCAGATTATGACCTCGCAAGGAGACCCAAAAAGACTTCAGGCTGGAAAAGAGCTCTTAAGCTCAGCTATAATGGGGCTGATACTTTTGATATTCTCGGCGTTTATCCTAAGAGTAATCGGGGTTAATATACTTAAGATTCCAGGTTTATCGTAAAAACTATGAATCTAGCCCAAGTTAACTACCAACAATTGGAGAGCGAGATCGGCCTTAAGTTCGCAGGAGAGGATGTTGGGGCAATTATTAGCGATTCTTTAAAATACATTTTTGCTGTCGCCGGAATTCTTCTTCTCATATACCTGATTCTTGGCGGGTTTCAGTATTTAACTTCAGCAGGCGATCCCAAAAAAGCGCAGGAAGCACAAAGCAAAATTACCCAAGCTCTAATTGGTTTCGTTATAATTTTTGCATCATACTGGATTGTGCAGATAGTAGCTGCTGTTTTAGGACTCGATAAAATAGGAAAGACATTTAAATAATGAAAAACTTAGCAATTGATATTGGCAGTACTTTTGGCTCTCCTTTTGGCCAAGGCAAGGGGATCGGAGATCTCGTGACCCTAATCTTAAACACGTCATTTGCTATTGCCAGCATAATAATCTTATTTCTTTTTATTTTTGCCGGAATCTCTCTAATCTCAGGCGCTGGGTCTTCTGACCCGCAGAAGATAGAAAAAGGGAAAAAAGCTATCACAACTGCTATAATAGGATTCATAATAATATTTGGAGCATACTGGGTAATAAGAATTATTGAAATAATAACTGGCAGCAATTTTATTACCCAGCCGACAATTTAAACCTATGTTACAGGTCTTTGGATCAATAAAGCCGCCTGAAGCAATCAGCAAGTTTGGCTCGGTTGAAGGTGGAGCCATAGGCAAGTTTTTGGACTTAATTATCAGAACTTTGATAATTGTAGCCGGCGTTTATGCTTTGATTAACTTGATTCTTGCTGGCTATGCTTTCATCTCAGCAGGAGATGATCCTAAAAAGGTTGCAGGTGCTTGGGCAAAAATCTGGCAAACACTTTTAGGCCTTACGGTTGCTGCGGGTTCTTTTGTTCTTGCTGCAATTTTTGGAAAACTGATTTTCAACGATTATTTTTTCTTGCTTAAACCAAAAATTCCAGGCCTATGATCTCAAAACTAATTGCTGCAGACATACCACTTTCACCAGATAGTGGCTTTGGTGGTTTTGGCAAGCTGGGTCTTGAGGGAAGTTCTGCTTCAAAAGCCCCAACCATTTTTAACTCCTTCATCTCAGGAGTTATAGGTATCTTAACTATTGTTGCTGGGCTTTGGTTTATCTTTGTTTTTATTTCAGGCGCAATCTCAATGATTTCATCAGGCGGAGACAAAAATGCTCTTGAATCTGCTAGAAAAAGAATTTCTAGCGCTCTGATTGGCCTTGCCGTTGTTGTTGCTTCTATTTTTCTAATTGAACTTGTAGGCAAGATTCTAGGTATTAACTTAATTCTCAATCCAGCACAATTTATTGAAAGTATGTGGAAACAATAATATGGACCAAGGCATTACCAATCCAGCTCTAGGAGAAGGTGTTAGAAATCTTTCAGGAACTGAGTTTTTTAATAAACTCTTGCCAAACTTAATCAGTCTAAGTTTTGTTGTTGGCGCCATTATCTTTGTAGCCATAATTATTGTTGGCGCTATTCAATGGATTATCTCGGGTGGAGATAAAGCCGGGATTGAATCAGCAAGAAGCAAGATAACCAATGCAATCATTGGACTAGTTATCCTCCTCTCTCTTTTCGCCATAATTTATGTGCTTGAGAACTTCTTTGGAATTAAGCTTCTAGAATTAAAGATAAATTTTCTTGAATAGAGACAGATTAACTCAAAAATTAAAAATCAAAGGTCAAAAACTTGATCATAGAATTTTGATTTATGATTTAGGATTTAAGAATTTTGCTTTCTACTTACTACGTTCTACTTTCTACTTGCATTTCTTTTAACTTTTACCTCTTGCCTTTTACCTACTAGGTTAGAACAAAGGGTAATAATTCCAAATTCCAAGTTCCAAATTACAAACAAATCACAAGAACCAAATTCTAATTTCTAAATTCTAAATCCTAAACAATCTACAATTTTCCAATTCTTCAAATTACAAACAGATTATAGAATATAGATTTAAGATTTATGAATTATGAATTTTTACTTTCTACTTACTACGTTCTACTTTCTACTTTTATTCCCTGCATAATACATAATACTAAATACTAGCTTTTGACCAGCTTCGGCCAACCTCGCTTTAAGCGAGGGCCAACTCCGACCAGCTTTAACTAAAACCCCCTCTTGACAAAAATAAGAGAAATATTAGATAATACACTAGGCAATGAAGAAAATAAAAAATTTGGGTCTTGCAGTTTTAGCTGCTACTAATGAGCAAGAAATTAACCTCAAGCCTGAGGGTGGCTTGGCTGGTACAGTTTCTTCTTTAACCATAGGTGGCATTATTGCTGGCTTTCTTAAATTGGCTCTTGTCATTGCTGCAATTGTTTTCTTCTTTGTTTTGGTTATCGGCGGAATCCGCTGGATTATTTCAGGTGGTGACAAAAGCCAAACAGAACAAGCTCGATCTCAGATCACAGCTGCTTTAGTTGGCCTAGTTATCGTCTTCTCAGCGTGGGCAATTGCTGGTCTTATTGGAACCTTCTTCGGTGTTGAAAACAACATTTTCAACCTTCAAATTCCTAAAATTCAGTAAGTCATTTCTATTTTTCTCTCTTTTGCTATAATTGTCTTTAATGGGAGAACCGACAAAACTATCAGACCTTGAAAGCTATTTTGGGAACATAGTAAAAGTTGCACTCGAATTTGCAGGAATAGTCCTCTTTATAATGCTTATTGTCGGCGGATTTAACTATATAACTGCAGGAGGCAATCCTCAGCGAGCAGAAGCAGCAAAAAAAACTATAACCTTTGCCATTTTTGGCATCGTACTTCTTGCAATGTCTTTTTTAATACTCAGGTTGATTTATCAATTCACAGGAGTTGATGTTACTCAGTTCAAGATCGCTCAATAACAAAGATCAACAAGCTTTACTTCCTCTGGCTTTAGCTCTAAAATCATAACAAATGCCCATCTTATTTAAAAAAAGATTTAATTTTATTCTTTTTCTTTTTCTGATATTGACTTTTCTATCTTCCGCCCCAAAAGTATTTGCAACCAATCCTGCTCCAATTCCTGAACCATACGTTCCCTGTAACCAAACCGACAAACCAGAATGGCATTCTTTAAGACCATACCAAGCAAGCCCCTGCCAAGTGCCTATTAAAAACGAAGAACAGTCTTTACTTTGTGGAAAAGACCTTGTTGTAACTCAAACTTTCACCACCAGTGTAAACAGCTCGTATTGTCAATGCCCCCCTTCTCCTACTACCCCTACTACCCCAGGAATGTATAATATCACCTGTCATTGTAGTGTCCCCAAAGAATTTGAGATCTCTGTTAACGCTTTCAATTCAGAATTACCCATAGCTGGTAACACAGAACTTGTTCCTAGTGGAAAAACATCGTCTCTTGGAGAACAGGAGAAAAGACTAGCGGAATGGAAAGATCATCTACCACCAGATCCTTCTCGATATTCAAATCTGAAAGACTATTATGTAGCATACCAAGAATGGAGAGGCAAAACCTGCGCAGAGGTAACAATACCGATAATTGGTTTTAAGATTCTGTTTTGCTTTAACAATCCTCTCAAGCCAGATTTCTGGGCTATGTTTTTTCCCTACATACCCTATTCCTCCACTGAAGACAGAATCGGCAAAATAAGATTATCTGACTTTAGCTCCACACCCTCAACCAATTTTGAGATAAAAGACTTAAGAACAGAATGGAAATCAAAATCAAACGATCCGAGAACCGAAAACACTACTACAAGAGAGGGTGTTCTTTATTTCCCCCACCTTGAGGAGGGCGTAGAACTAACAACACTGCTCCAATCCACGTTTGTCCCAAAAGAAAACCTAGACAACAGACAAGCTCAAAGCATCAAAGCCGACGACGTTAATGCTGTAAGACAGCAATCAGGATGCACTATTCTAGAATCACGCTATAACCCTGGAGATCAGTTGTTTGGGGAACAGATAGACAAAAAAGCCGAGAAATCAACAGGGGCACCTGCTGCCAAAATAACATATACAGCTTCTTTTGATTGCCCAGCAGTATGGGACTGCTCTTCTGATTTTTGTTCCCTCAGAGGAGAATGCACAAATACAGCAGAACTATCAGCTCAGGTTGAAACTTTCACCCCTCTTGTAGATGAGATTTGGAGCAAAACAACTGCTGGCAACTCGTCCATTTTCAGGAGAATAATGCCAAAAACAAGCCCCAACTCTCCTTATGAAAAAATAAAAGACATCCCCGCGTCCTCAAACGTAGAATATAATATTAATGGTGACGGAGCCAGCCTTTCTACTCAAAACCCCCAGCTTTATTTCCCCCACCTCGGAGGCATATATGACTACTTCCTATTAGGTATTCAGACTGCTCTCAGACCTAAAGGGTTTGAGGGAGCGCCAGCAGGCTTGACCAAAGGCCAAGCTATTGCCGAGCCTGACCGCGCCAATGAATACCTCAGCTGGTATTTAAATGGCACCCTTTACAGGCCCGAAGATGATCCTTTAAGCCACAAGGAAGAAAAAGACCTCAAAAGAATAACGTCTTTATCAGGACCACTAAATAAACTTTTGCCTCAAGAAATTCAATGGAGAAACAAAATAACATCAGATGTGTTAAATTCTCAAAGAACAAAGACCCAACAAACAGGCAGGGTGGACGAGGTAGTATCAAGGGTACAACAAAATCGCCATAATCAAATTGTCGCTTGCACAAAAGGGATTAAAATTCCGGCTTGGATTCCGTTGGTTGGTGGCATTGAGATAGGGGGAATACCAACTGCCTGTAGTGAAAAATCTATAGCCTCCGTTGGGCAAGAACTACAAAGCAGTGATGGAACTGACCCAACCGGACTCTGCGCTTCTCCACCTGCAGGAAACAGCGGCTCTCCAAGCGGAGCTACTCCTGGAGGAGGATATTGCAGTCAATCATATCTTAGCCAATTTTTTGACCCAGGTGATGCTGCAGCCGCGTCTTGTATTTGCAATACTGAAAGTGGTGGCAACCCAGACGCTATCAACTGCGGGTGTTTAAGCGGTAGCAGTTTTGACTACAGTGTCGGACTTTTTCAAATAAATCTTTTGGCACACTGTGACAGCGGAGCACCATTTGATAAAAATCCACCAATGTGTACAATTAAAGACAAGGACAGAGTAATTGAATGTGCCAATATGTTCTTTGATCCTGCTAATAACGCGCAAGAGGCTGCTGCTTTGGCAAAAGACTTGAAAAGTAGAGGATACAGTCCTTGGTGCCCATGGGTAAATTCAGCCAATGCTTGTGGCCTTGATATATCAAAATGCCCATAAAAAAAATTGACAAAAACAAAATTCTGATCTTTTCTTTTTTCGCTGTAGCTATTTTTGCCTTAATAGGAATTTTTATTCCCTATCCCAAAAGAGAAACCGTTGTACCCCCAAAAACCATACAACCCACAGCTTCTCCCTTTTTACCAAAAGATTTGGAAACAAAAATTGACCAAGAGTCGCCAAAAATAAAAATTTCAGGGGTAGAGGTCGACAATTTTTATAGAGAAGCAACTGAAATTAAAAAGGATGGTTTTGCTAAATTTATTGATAAAAAGGACTACCAAATAATGTATATCCCTGTTGATAATTCATTTCTTATATCTATACTCAGTTCCCCGTTTGATGAAATTAGAACTGAAGCCGAAAAAGCATTGCTTGATAAATTGAAAATTAGCCAACAAGAAGCTTGCTATCTTAAAGTAAATATCACAACACCGAGTTATGCTAATCCAGAATATGCAGGAAAAAATTACAGCTTAAGTTTTTGCGAAAATAAAAATCCTTAAATCAACTGCCTATTGCCTTTAAGACCAAAATCGCTCTAAAATGAAAGATAGGACACTTTTTAAAATATGAAAAAAACTATTAAGAAAATCATAGCGTCACTCTTAATTGGTTTGATTCTTGTTCCCATATTCTGTTCCACTGTCAAGGCAGACGAGGTCAATCCATGGTATGATCCAAGTTTCAAAGAATGGTTTATAAAAGTCTATGATACATCAAATCCTACAGAAATTTTTGGTGAACGATATACAGCCGCCCAAGTTAAGTGGATATTATACTCTATAATAGCTATTCCTTTTTCGGGAGCTAGAGAACTTTTAATCGCCGCTTTCACGGGTGATACAGCTGAAGCTGCAAAAGCGGTCAAAAAACTTCTCTCGGAAGCAAAAAGTACTCAATATTTTGCCTTAAAAGACAATAAAGAAGACAAAAACTTCGCTAGCTTTATGCTTGAAGAAAGGCCTCTTTCTGGAATTAGTTATCTCAAAAAGGGCTTAAAAAAAATTTCTATAATACCTGAGGCAAAGGCTCAAACCACCGGTTATGGGTACCAAACATTGGGTATATTACAACCTTGGTGGGAAAGAATTAGAGATGCTTCCTTTACCCTCCTTGTGTTAGTTACAGTAATCACGGCTTTCTTAATAATGTTCAGGGTCAAAATTTCACCACAGGCGGTCGTAACTATACAGTCCTTTCTGCCAAAGTTGATAATTACTATAATTTTGATTACTTTCTCCTACGCAATTGCAGGTTTTTTGGTTGACCTGATGTATGTAGTGTATACACTCGCCATAAAAATACTTTTTCCAGATAGATCCTTCACCTTTATGTGGACTGTCTTTAACGGATCGTCCCCTGGCATATTTATAGTATTTCTAATGTACGTATTCTTTTTTTTCATATCCGCTATCTTTGGATTCATATTCTGGTTAACAAGCAACTTTTTAAATGCACTAGTGGGCACATTTCTGTTCGTACCTTTTGTCTTATTGCTAATAATAGGGGTCATTGTCTTAATGTTGTTGCTTATCTTTAACATTTTCAAGTTAACATGGATGCTTTTAAAAACCACCGCTCAGCTTTTTATTGCCATAATCTTTAGTCCGTTGAAAATTATGGCTAGTTTATTAACAAATCAGTCTCCACTCGGCTTTGTTAAAGATATTGCCTCAAATCTAATCATCTTTCCTATTGTTGGCATACTTATGTTCCTAGCGCTTGAATTCGAGTTATTGTCTGTCAAAGTTTCATTAAAGGGTATCGTTGAAGATAATTTTATATTAGATATTTTAAATCTTATTCCTGGACTTCTTGGTCAGGGACGTATTATAACCGACGTCGTACTACCAAAGGAAATATGGGATCCGCCTTTCTTTGGCGAGGGATTAATAAGTCTTGTGCTCTTAGGAGTAAGTTTTGTTATAATTACGATAATTCCCAAAACAGCTGAATTAATAAAGAGTATGGTAGCAGGCAAACCGTTTGCTTATGGAACAGCAATCGGCGAGGCTATATTCGGTCCTTTTATTACAGCAGGGCAAGTGTCTAAAACCGGGCAAGAGATAGCAGGAGGACTCAGGCTCTTGCGCGGGAGGGAAGAAGCGACTACTCCACCACCCAAACCAAAAATAAAAGCCCCACCACCCGGGTCTGTATAAACGCGCCGACGCCTTTTACATAACATATGAATAAAAGATAAAACTTATATATTTTAGTAGTGACTCCAGCTGCCTCAAACGTGCGTCACCTTTTCCCCCCAAAGTTTGAGAAAGCCGACAAAATTTGGAGCGCAACCCCCATATAGTGAGCCATAGAAGATGAAGTCCTTCCAGTTTGATCATTAGTAAACAAAAGTGTCATTGCATCTTTATATTGCTTTTCTGCTCCAAACATATTACCCTCAATAACAATTCTTTCTCTTGCACCAACCAAGCTTTTTATGAGGCCTGTTTTACCACTTAAATCTGGCCCAAGAAGTGTAGCCAAAACAGGATAGAATGGTCTCTTTTCATTATCGCTTCCAATTATTTGCAAAAATGTCGATCTATCTGATTCAGAAACAGCAGCAGCCACCTTCGCATAAAGAAGTCTCATAAGCATAGCTCCAACAACATGTTTTCCAACTGGTATATCATTACCATTCCTGTCTTTTTCTTTTATTTGCCCATACAATTGATCAAACAAAGATGTTATTTTACCAATAGTCTCAGGCAGGGTTTTAGGATCCAGGTTGGGTACGCCACTTGCCATAGAATCTCCCAAAAAGGTATTTAGAGCATCATTGTAGCGTGCTAACTTCTTAATATTTGTAGCCATCGAGGGAACCAGGAGGTGTTTTGACCTTTCCCCCACAAAAATATCCAACGGCTTAAAAGAAGCATCTATCCAATCAAGCAGCTTTGGCTCATCTCTATAAACACCCTTTAGTCGGGGCAGAGATGAAGGTTTAATTATCGAAAACAAAGGATCCCCCCCCCAATTCTTAGAAGGATATGAATCCACCTTTTTTGTTCCACCCTCGCTGATCAAATACTCCCATCTTGGAAAAAAATCTACCAGAAAAACATCACAAGCAAGACGCGCTGCTGCCCAAACACTATCTTCACTAAATTTGTTATTTTCAACAACATCCTTATTAACAGTTGGAAGAAGAACTTCTTCTATATACTTATTAAAACCACCACCATCTTCCTGTAAATACTTCATCAACCTACCACTAGTAATATCCTCTATAGTCTTACCTTTTATCATTCTTAAAGAACTAGGTTTCCAAATCTCTTTCGATGGATTTTCAAAATCAGGTTCTTTTCTCCAACGGCTTTTTTCATCATTAACAAGACCAGCATCTTCCATTAGAACAGAAAAGAAATCGCCGACCAACGGCATGTCTAAAACCTTGTTTAGTTTGTCAGGGTCAGCGTGCAAGAGAAATTCTGACCATTCTTCTTGTTTGGAAGTTTCTGGTTTTTCCCCACCACCTGTAATCATCGTCAAATAAGAACCAAGGTCTCCGCCGCTTGACTCCATTAATCTTGCTGACGCTGTAATTGCCATTGCGCTCATAATTTTCTCCTTAAACTCCTCAAAAGAACCTCTCTCTAAGCCCCTTGATTGAGCTGCTATCTCAGCGTCAGAAAGCCAAATATCTATCGCCGCCTTCCAGGCTGTGGGTTGTCTCAAAAGAACATCAAAAGCGTGTATATTTTCCAGAATATACTGAATTCGGTCGTTCTCTTTCTTGATGTCAAGGACAGGAATAGACTCGTGTTCTACCTGGAGTTCGTTTCTCCCTCCAGAAAAAACAGCTCCTATATGTAGTGGAAGCTCTCCCTTCACTAAAGTTGACGGCTTCTTTTCGCGAGTAACCTCTGAAGATTTTGATTTTATTACCAATTCACCTATCCTACCAACCACAAAGCCATAAACCTCTTCAGGAACTTCTTCTTCTAGAGCAACATCAAATACTCTTGAGCCTGCTTCCTTAAGCCGTTCAAGATCGAGTAAATCTTCAGGCGTCTTATGTAAAAGATTAACCACCTTTGCAAACTTTGTGTTTGGATCTAATTTTAAACCTTTTAATTCATCTTCGGAATTAAAAAGCCAGGATGGAGTAAAATTGGTTTTTTTCTCAGCCCCCTCTCCAGACCTTTCTGGGTTGTTTGTTGTTTCTCCTTCTGTCATTTGAATTATTATACCATTTTTATCCCCTTGTGAAAACCTTTGAGGGGTTGCACAAGACTCTTCACGGGGTAAAGTTAATTATAGAACAAACAACATAGAACAAAGGGAAAAAGAATGGAAGAAAAATATCTAAAAAATACACACAAAAACTTAATTGTTTATCAGAAATCGGTCGACCTTTCTGTTTCAATAAACGAATACTTTAGCAGTAAAAAAATGAGTAAAGTACAGGAATTTATTACCTTACAACTCATAAGAGCAACTTGCTCGATAGGTGCAAATATCGCAGAAGGCTATGGAAGATTATATAAACAAAATTATCGTCAATTTCTAAGCATAGCTCGAGGTTCAAGTTTTGAAGTAGACTATTGGCTAGAGATATTAGCTAAAAACAAATGGTTTGAAAAAGCAAAGGTTGAAAATTTCATCAGGGAGAATATAGAAATTATAAAAATGCTATCAAAAATGGTAAAGACACTCGAAACATAGAAAAGGCTAAACAACTTTGTTGTTTGGACTTTGTTCTTTGTTCTTGTGTAATCACACTATGGAGACTCATCCGATACCACAACAGATAAGTTCTTACCAGTTCAGATTGGTAGGAGACATGACCCTAAAGCAATTCTTCCAGCTTGGTGGTGGAGCTTTAGTGGGTCTTTTAATCTATTCAACCGGTCTTCCTTCTTTTATCAAATGGCCTTTAATTTTATTTTCTGTTTCGCTTGGAGCAGCTCTTGCATTTCTACCTTTTGAAGAAAGGCCGCTGAGCCGTTGGATGATTGCCTTCTTTCGCTCTGTATATTCCCCCACCATTTACCTTTGGCAAAAAAATCAAGCTGGTTACAAATTCTTTCAAGATGAAGAGGTTGCTCAAGCCCAAGCTCTACAAACACAAGCTGAACAAAAAGTTGAAGAATACCTTAAAAAAGTGCCAACCGAAAACGAGGGAGCTCTTAATAAATTGGAAAGCGGTGAAGAAAATTTTCTCTCAAGAATATTGGGTCTTTTCAGACAAGGAAATATCGTTATCAAAGAAGACCAAGCTGTAAACCAAGCTCAAGCCCCAACTCCATCTCCGGCTCCAACTCCAATAGCAACCACCCAACCGATTGTTAAAACCCCTACGTTGGTTATACCTAGCACACAACCAAAATCGTTCAGACCTAAAGTTGTTGTTGAAGAGAAAATAACTGAAACACAATCAGGCAGACAACCTTCCTTGTCTATTCACCAAGTGGCCCCAATACTAAAAGAACCACCAAAGGTGTCACAGCAAGTTCAGTTTTCAGCCGAAGCAGCACCTCCCCTTCCTCCAACCATTCCAAACACGATAACAGGACAGGTGCTAGACCAAAATGGAAAAATTATCGAAGGGGCAATACTTGAAATAAGAGATATTGCAGGTCGACCCGTCCGTGCTATAAGATCAAACAAACTTGGACACTTTATGATTGTCACCGCGCTTGCCAATGGACAGTATGATATTATCACCGAGAAGGAAGGCTACGAATTTGACCCAGCCACTTTTGAAGCAAAAGGGGAAATCATTCCACCTATATTAATTAGAGCCAAATCATCACAAACAACGCCAAATATCATTAACTAATATGAAAGATAAAATTAAAAAAATACCTCTAAAAATACCCTACCTTAGTATGCCCGATACTCCTATTATTTCTACCACCCAAGATTTTTTACCCATTGCCGATATTGTTGACAACATTGTCCTTTTTAAAGACGGCGGAGCTGCGATAGTGCTTGAGTCGACTTCTCTTAACTTTTCCTTGCTTTCGGAAAAAGAACAACAGGCAGTTATTTTTGCCTACGCCGCACTTTTAAACTCCCTTTCGTTTTCTATCCAAATAGTGGTTCGTTCACAAATCAAGAATATTTCAAAATATGCAGAATACCTTGAATTAGCCGAGCAAAAAATAAAAAACCAAAAACTCCTTTTCTTAATGAATCGCTACAAAAGCTTTGTTAATGAAATTATCAAAAAAAGAAATGTGCTAGGAAAAAGTTTTTATATTGTTGTCCCTTTTAGCCCACTTGAAATGGGAATAACTAAATCAGCCTCAGCCATTCTAAAAAAAGGAGGGACGCTACCTTTTCCAAAGTCTTACGTCCTAAAAAAAGCAAAAATCTCGCTTTACCCCAAAAGAGACCATTTAATAAGGCAGGCAAGGAGGCTTGGTTTAACACTAAGACAACTTACAACAGGACAATTGATTAATCTTTACTATAATATTTTCAATTCTAAGCCGCCGGTAATTAAAAGAGAGGAGGAGAAACAAAATGTTTAACATATTAAAGAAAAGAGAAAAGATGAAAACTGATCAAAAAGAGACTCTTTATCAAGCACAGCAACCTGCCATTGGACAAGCCCTCCCTCAAGAAGATCAAAACAAAAATACCGAAAGGAAAAGCTCAAACCCAAGCCCGATCTTGAGTCCTAAACCGGAACCAGAAAAACCAGAAATAGAAAATCCGAGCGTTGACGTTTTTAACAAAAAGATTGAATTAATTGACGCTATTGCTCCCAAAATAATTGAAACTGATTTCGATTTTATCAAGATTAACGACACTTTCTTCAGAACAATCTTTGTTTCTGGCTATCCCCGCTTTGTTAGTCCTGGATGGCTTGAGCCTATTATTAATTTCAACGCATCCCTTGACTTATCCTTTTACATATACCCCATTGAGGGTAAAAGCGTACTTGATGATTTGCGAAGAAAAATCACAGAAATGGAAGCTGAAATCGCAACTGATATTGAAAGAGGTAAAGTAATTGATCCCAACACCCAGGCAAAACTTGAGGACGCTCTTACTCTCCAGGAACAACTAGTAAAAGGTGCTGAAAGATTTTTTGAGTTTGCGTTTTACATAACCATACCAGCCGCAACCATAGAAGAATTAGATCATATTACAAAACAAGTAGAATCAACCCTCGGGTCGTTAATGATCATTGCCAAAAAAGCAACACTCGATATGGAAAATGGCTTTTTAACCACGGTTCCCTTCGGCTTTGACAGATTGGCAATCACCCGTAACATGGATTCAACCTCCCTTGCCACCACCTTTCCTTTAACATCAGCCGAACTCTCATCAGACGAAGGTGTTTTGTATGGCATCAACTCACAAAATGGATCCTTTATTATTTTTGACCGCTTTTCTCTTGAAAATTCAAATATGACAATTTTTGCAACTTCTGGAGCAGGAAAATCATACTTTGTAAAATTAGAGTCTTTAAGGAGTCTTATGCTTGGAACCGAGGTAATCATTCTTGACCCTGAGGCAGAATACAAACCCCTCTGTGAAGCTGTGGGAGGGGAATATATTTCCTTTTCTTTTAATTCCCCTTCAAAAATTAATCCCTTTGATCTTTCTCAAATTTATACAGAAGGGGAAAATCAACTGGGCTTAAAAATTCTCACCCTTCACTCATTCTTTAAAGTTATTATGGGAAAGCTCGACCCTATTAAAGAAGCACTCCTTGATCGCGCCATAGTGGCTACGTACCAAGCAAAGGGTATAACCCAAGATCCTAGTACTCAAAAAAAAGAACCTCCCCTTATGGAAGATCTTTATAAAACATTAATTGGTATGGAAACCCAAGACGCGCTTGACCTCGCTTCAAGAATAGAAAGATTTGTCAAAGGGAGTTTTGTTGGAATATTTGACAGACAGACCAACATAGATATTAATAACCCCTTCACGGTTTTTTCGGTAAAAGACATGCAAGAAGCCCTCAGGCCTATTGCCATGTTTATGATACTTGATTTCATCTGGACTCGAGTTCAGAGAAACATTAAAAAAAGATTATTAATCGTCGACGAAGCTTGGCATATGATGAGGTACGAAGACTCAGCTCAATTCTTATGGAGTGTAGTTAAAAGGGCCAGAAAGTACTTCCTGGGGCTAACAACTATCACCCAAGATGTAGAAGATTTCCTTTCTCAAGATATTGGTAAAGCCATTGTAACAAACAGCGCCTTAAGAGTCTTATTAAAACAATCGCCAACTGCCATAGATCGCGTGGGTGAAGTTTTTTATCTCTCACAAGGAGAAAAGCAGCTCTTGCTTTCAGCCAGTGTTGGTGAGGGAATTTTTTTCGCCGGTCCGCACCATGCCCCTATTAGAGTAGTTGCCTCGCCGGAAGAACACCAACTAATAACTAGTAATCCAATAGAGTTAACAAACAGAAACAATGCAACGCCCAACCAAGCCCAACAAGAGCAATCAAAAATATCTATCAAAACTGATATTATTCAATAAAGATGGCAGAAAAATACAAACTAAGCAAAGAAGTTGTTGATTTCTTGTACAGCGGGTGTGTTGCTTTCTTTCCAGATCAGTTTTATCCAGAAGATCAAAAAGTTGCTCCCGCAGTCTTTTATTCCGGACAAAACAAAGAAAATTTTGAACAAAAACTTCTAGAAACAACTCAGGCCGAAAGTCTTCAAGACGCGATACAAATTGTAAGGGGATGGAAAATTGCCGTAGACCGCGGAGAAGAGGTCTATTCAACAGTACCTGTCAATATAGAAGATTTGGTCACGTCGTACGAAAAAGCCTTAGAAGAAAACAATGAAACACCACCAGTAATACCCCAGGCTGAAGATTCATCTACAAAAGCACAAGGAAAAGAACAACCAAAATCTTCGGAAAAAACTTCTGTAAAAGAAGATACAGATACTACTAACATTTTAGAAACAACCACACCCAAAATTCCTCAAGCAAACATCCAAGAACAACCAACATCACAACCAAATTCAATTAAACCTACTGAAAGTATCCTGTCTAAAGAAACAACAGCAGGTCAGAAAGAAACTCTTAATCCTGACATATTACCTTTCCAAAAAACATCAGAAACAACAATAGCAAAAACCAATTCAAGCAAAACTCTACTAAAAAGAGTAGGGTCAACATTAAAAAGAGAGGAAGTTGAAATTAAAAAAACAGAGACAAAATCACTAGAAACAAATCTCTACTCTCCTGTCCCTGAACCAACAATAAAACTAAGCAAAGAACAACTGGAAATAGTTAAATTAGCTCATCAAGATCCACAAAATTTTGCCGACCAACTAAAACAAAGAATCATAGAGAGATCCGAAATAGATGTTAACAACCCTTTAGAGGCAGCCTCCGTCGAGATTGTTGCTTATACTTTCACCGAAAAGCTTTTAGAAATCGACCCCAAAATTCAGGAGGTGACTATAGACCCCTCACCTTTTGAAACGCTGGCTTTCTTTGCTAATCCAAAAAATGAAGAACTAGCAAAAATAATACCTGATCCAAAAGCAAGAGAGGAAATTAGTAGCATATCTCTTAAAGCCCTATACTCTTTAGAAAAAGACTCCACCACTGCGGCCAATCTTGTTAATCAAGCCTTTGGGCAAGACTGGTCACCACTCTTTATTCCCCCTCAAATAAGAAAGCTTGAAGTTGCACCAGAAGGAAAAATACCAGAAGGAGGAATAAATGTAAATTTAATTGAATTTTTAGAACAAGTTGCTTCCTTTCAAACTTTGGAAAAACAAATCAAAAACGTCGTCTTAGATGAAAAGACATACAATCAGTTGGGTAAACAGGAAAAAGCTCGTCTTGAAACTGAAATTAAAAAAGCAGCGGGCAAAGTTTCCTCTGCTACACGAGCTTTTAGCTTTATCACCGGTAAAAAATTGCCACTCCCCCAAGGACAAGTAGTAACTGTTAGCACCGGCTGGCTAGACACACAACTTGCCACCATAGGTATTTCCACACAAGGACAATCTCTACCTATTACAATTTCTTTAAATTTTGGCGATTTCTCGTCATCAAACATTCTGTCTTCTCCTATACTCAACTTTGCCTTCGACAAGTTCATAAAGAAAATTCCCGCTGTTGCCAAATTAAACACAGCTATCAGTGGAATGACTGCAAAACTAGGCTCGAAGGTCGCCACCAAAATCGCCACCAAGGCTGCTGCCACCAAACTAGGAGCTGCTCTTGCTGCAAACGTGATTCCTGCTATCGGACAAGCAATATCAGCAATAACACTAGCCCTATCCCTTAAGGACGTCGCCACTGCAATTAAAGTGTGGCTTAAAAAAAATGAAGACAAATTCCCTTTTGTTCTAGCAGGAATTCTTGTAGGAGCATTCGCTTTAACAGGCGCTCCCCTTTACCTTATTGCCGGAGCAGGTGTAATAGGTATCTCAAGAGCTGCACTAATAGGTGCTTTTCTAGGAGGTTTATTTTTTGCTTTAACCAATATAGTTGTGGCTTCTCTTGTTGTTCCTATACTTATTGTCTTTATTGGCATACCAATTCTTGTTGCCATAATTCTTTTTATTATCAATTCCGGAGCTTATGTTTACCCCCCTCCAACAAAAATGGCATCTCTAGGGCCAGGAGCTGTTATAAATGAATATATAGAGGTTACAAAACTAGCTTACTCAGAAAAATACCCAGAAAAAGGAAAAAGCAGTGAACTTTCGTTTGGAAACAATCAACTTCCTCTTGAAATAACCTATGAAATAACAATAAAGGCAAAAAAAGGTTCTCTAACAAAAATATCAATAAGCGAAACTTGTAACGTAACAAAAAAGAATAATGCACCAAGCTGTCCCAAACCAAATCCAGCAATGCCGAATGGTAGCAACATAGGCACAATAGACTCAGCATCTCCTTACACCTTTATCTATAAAAGAACTTTTACCTCGCCTCAGTTTGAGGACACACTTACCATAGATACAATAACTGTTTCTGCTACAAATGCCGAGGGAGAAAGCGTCTCAAGTGCAGGGTCTGCCTCTATCAAAATAGGCAATCCACCAGAAGAATGTCCTAGTGGTTGGCCAATAATGCCAGAGGGAGGGGAATCAAGCTTAACAATAACACAGGGGCCAAATGGAGGATTTAGTCATGTAGGAATTGAGGCTATAGATGTAGGAGCTACTACGGGTCATTCTATAATATCCACACACTCGGGTACAGCAACTGTTGTAAGAACTAGTAACGCCTATAGACCTCTTTATATAGACGTTGAGTCAACCTGTAATGGCAAAACAATCATCACAAGATACGCCCATCTATCAGCATCATCAGTATCAACAGGGCAAAAAGTAATCAAGGGACAAATAATAGGGCTAAGCGGTTCTGATGGCACAGGATCCCATTTACATTATGAATTTAGACAAAATATAAAAATGGACGTTCCATATATACCCAAGCACGTACCTTACGGATGCAGTGATAACTGTGGTAATATACCTTAAGGACCAAAAATGAAAACAAAAAAAGCAAAAATTATTATATTCGCATTACTAGTAGTAATATCTCTTGTTGTTTTTGCTATTGTTATACTAAATGGAAAAAACAAAGAAAAAACAAAAAAAGAATATATCTCTCCTAAAATCAGTTACCCAAGTGATTCCAAAAAAGCAAACTTTACCATAACACTCAATGTGAATGAAAAAGATTTCTCGTTCCCAAAAGAAGTGCCATATCTTGAAAAAAAAGAAAGCCCTATTTCAAAAGATGATGCTCAAAAAATTGCTTCAAATCTTGGCTTTACAAAAAACCCAAAAGAATTTGACGACATAAAAGAAGGAAAAATACTTATATGGAATGGTGATAATTATGATTTAACAATAAACCTTAAAAACAGAAAAATTAAGTATTCGCCCAATCACAATCCTGAAGAAGAGATAAAAACAGCTCCCAACAAACAACTTAAAAACGAAGATGTCGTTGCAATCGCCAAAAACTTTTTAAAAGAAAAAATAAATATCCCTGAAGACAAAATATATTACACAAGCACAACCTTGTTAAAACTAGAAAAAGAGAAAGAAATCTTTACTGAAGCAAAAGAAAATGATTTTCAAATATACCAAGTAAATTTTTCTCAAAAAATCAACAATATTATTATTATTAATCCCGCTCCCACACAGTTTTTGTACTATGTTCAGATACTTAAAGACGGAACCATCCTAAACTCTGAAATTAACCCAGTCAACGATGTGAATATTAGTAATCTTGGTAAAGTAAAAATTAAGGATTATAAAGAAACTCTAGAAAGCATAGACCAGTCAGTTCTCATAAGTCTAGATGAAGGTAATATCAACATACCAGATATCAAAAACGACTTCATACAATCAATCAGAGTAGAAAAAATAGAACTAGCATACCTATTAGAAAATGACTCAAGAAACAATACTTTACCACCAGTCTTTATATTAACTGGATGGGCCAAGACTAAAGATACAAAAGAAGTTAAAGCACTACTTTACCTTGACGCGTCTTCAAAAAATCAATTTTAAATTTTAACCGGCATTATTAGGTGAAGATAATTTTTATCGGAAGTGTCTTTAAAAACAACAGGAGAACTTGAGTTATTCAATTCAAGAGAAACAGTCTCACCTGATACTGAATTTAAGAAATCTTCTAAAAATTTGTAATTGAAAGCAATTTCTATATCATCACCCTCAACTTTTACTTCAGCCGAGCTTTTTTGTGAACCAGAATACTGGCTTTCAGCAAAAACATCCAATAAATTATTTTTAATTGAAATTTTAATCACATTACCAGAATCTCGAGCAAAGACAGATGAAAGTTTGATCAAGCGCAAAAAATCGTCTTTATCAATCAAAACTTTTGTCTTAAAACTTTTGGGAATTATTTTTTGAAAATCAGGATACACACCTTCAATAACACGGGATGACAAAATCGCCTCTTTAGTTTTGAAAAGAACCAGACTGTTTTTGGTATCAAAAGAAAAAATTATATTCTCGCCTGTTGCAATTCTTGGAATCTCGTTAAAAATAAATTTTGGAACTATTAATTTCTTAATATCACTTTGATATTTTCCTTCTATTTGAGAAACAGAAAGTCGGTATCCATCAGTTGCCACCAAACTTAATTTACCTTCATCAAGCATTAAAAGTATTCCCGTCAAAACAGGCCTTGTTTCATCATATGAGGAGGCAAAGACAACTTTAGATAAAGATTGGACTAAAGAACCAAACGGAATCTCGATCATACTACCTGTCATCTCTTTTGGAACTTTGGGAAATTCAGAAGCATTTATTCCCAAAAGTTTTGACTTAAAATTTTCAGTTTCAAGAGTTAATTGCTCCTTTTCTGATTTTAATTTAATTACACCCGGATTTAAATTACTCACTATCTCAGCCAAAGACTTTGCTGGAACTGTAATATCACCTTTTTCTTCTACCTTTGCTCCTATTTTAAAATTAATAGATATTTCCAAATTAGTAGCAGAAATAGTTAAATTATTATTACTTGTTGAAAGTAATAAATTAGACAAAACAGGAATTTGTGGCCTTGTGCTTGAAAAGCGAGAAGCAATAATAACAGCTTTCTTAAAGTCTTCTTGTACAACCTGAAGTTTCATTAAAAGAAGTATAAAACATTGTTTTTTAAAAAACCAGTATTTTCCCTTTTCTATAAGTAGTCATAGTAGTAGTTGTTGTTGAAAAGTGGAAAGTTGGGTTTGTTTAAGTCTGATTAGATTGTTGATTTTAAAGCTTGTTTTTTGTGGATATTTTTGTGGATAAAGCTTTTAAAAATGTGTATAAGTGGAAAAAATTTTAAATTATCCCCAAAGTGTTTTTTTTATCCCCGTTATATCCTCTCTGATATCCACACTTTCGGAAGCAAGCTTGGTTATTTTTTCCACAGCATGCATTACAGTTGTATGGTCTCTTCCTCCAATAATTCTACCGACCTCCTGAAGTGGAAGATTAAGCTCTGTTCTTAACAGATACATTAAAATCTGTCGTGGTAAAGCAAAATTTTTAACTCTCGAATTGCCAAGTATTTGTTTTTTCTTGAGGGTGTATTGTTTGCAAACTGCTTCAATTACATCTTCACTGCTTACCTTTTTTCTCTTTTCAATTTCTTGATCCCTTTTACCCAAAAGATTTTCCACTATTTCTTCTGTAATTTCAGGATATTTATTAATTTCAACGGCACTTCTTAACCTTATGAGAAAACCTTCTATCTTTCTTGCCGAATCAAGATTGGCGGCTATTGTTTGGACAATGTTCATCTCTAGGTTGATGTTTTTTTCTTTAGCTTTGATTTGGGTGATAGCGCACCTTAATTCAAAATCAGGCGGAGCAATATCTACAATTAAACCCGCTTCAAAACGGCTTCTTAGCCTCTCCTCTAGTTTTGATATTTCAGATGGTGGTTTATCAGAAGTTAAAATAATTTGACCTCCTGCTGCAACAATAGCATTAAATGTGTGAAAGAATTCTTCCTGAACAGCATCTTTACCAGCGATAAACTGTATATCATCAATCAAAAGAATATCTAGCTTTCTATACTTGTTTCTAAATTTTTGCGTGGTTTTATTTCTTATTCCTTCAACAATGTCGTTGGTAAAGTCTTCTCCTGTGCAAAAATAAACGTTTTTATTAATGTCGTTTTTCTTAGCATAATAACCAACTGCATTCATCAAGTGGGTTTTTCCAACACCTACTCCGCCCCACAGAAAAAGTGGATTGTAAGCACTGCCTATATTTTTGGCTACTGCCTCGCAAGCAGCCCAAGCCATTTGGTTAGAAGATGATACAGCAAAATTTTCAAAAGTATAAAAAGGTCTAAGTCTTGATTTTTTTAGTTCCTCAAGGAAGGTTTCATCTTTTTTTTCTTTTTTTTCTTGAAATAAGGGTGTTAAAGCTATTTCCTGACTTTTGTTTTCTTTTTTTGCTTTAATTTCAAAAAGAACATCACATTTTTGTCCTGTGATTTTATTTAGGGTGTCTTGAATTAATCCATAATATCTATTTTCAATAGTGTTTTTAACAAATGAGGATGGGCAACCAATTTCCACAATAACTCTATCCTCTTTCTGATTTAAGTTGGTTATATAGGTTTGGGAAAACCAGGTAGAAAATATGGCTGGCGAAACAGACACTTTAATATCGCCGAGGCAATCTTGCCAGATTTGTTCTTTTTGACTTTCGTTTATCATGCTTTAGAGGAGGCAGGGGTTTACTTAAGATTATTTAGCGATTTATCCACAATTAGTCAACCCCCAATTTCTTGCACAATCTAAAAAAGTTTGTGATATAATCTTGATATGTCAACAAAAAGAACTTTTTTTCCACACAAGAAAAAGAGAGTAAAAAAATTTGGTTTTAGATCAAGAACAGAATCAAAGAAGGGGCGGCTAGTCTTGAAAAGGAGATCTTTGAAAGGAAGGAAAAAAATAATTCCCTAGTATGTTGCCGAGGGAAAATAGGCTTGTTACCAAGGAGGATTTTAATCTTGTAAAAGAAAAAGGAATTTTTTTAAGAACACCCTTTTTCTTGATTATTTATTTTTTTAGGAAAGACAACAAACCTTCACGCTTTGGTTTTATAGTTTCTACCAAGGTTTCCAAAAGAGCGGTTGATAGAAACAGAATTAAGAGGTTGTTAAGAGATTCAATAAGGATTTTAATCTCCGAATTTAAGCCAGGATATGATATCCTTTTTATTGCCTATAAAAATTGCCTTTCTTGTAGCAAAGACACTCTTTTTCTAGAAGTAAAGGAAAACTTAAAAACGAAGGGTCTTTTGAAATGAAAAAATTTTTTATTAAAATAATTAGAGCATATCAGATATTTGTCTCGCCTTTGTTGGTTCGTCTTTTTGGTGGTGGTTGTCGCTTTTATCCAACTTGTAGTGATTATTCAATTGCCGCTTTTCAAAAGTATGGAGCTTTTAAAGGTTTTTACCTTTCTCTAAAGAGATTTTTGAGTTGTCATCCTTTTTCTAAAAAGCCTTATCTTGATTTATTGAAGTAAAATGTTTACCACCATTTTTGTTCAACCACTTGCCAATGGCCTTATTTTATTTTACCGTCTGCTTGGAAATAATTTAGGCTTGGCAATTATTGTTTTTAGCGTCTTTTTGAGATTTGTTTTAAATCCCCTAACCAAACCCTATCTTGAGTCAATGAAGAAAATGAAAAAGATAGCGCCGCAGCTTGAGAAGATTAAAGCTAAATTTAAAGAAGATAAGGTTAAACTGGCACAGGCTCAAGCTGAGCTTTATCGCCAGAACAAGATAAATCCGGGTGCAGGATGCTTACCTTATCTTCTACAAATAGTAATTTTTATTGCCTTTTTTAATGTTTTTACAAGGACTATTTATTCAAGTGAGAATTTGACTCAAAAATTTAACAATCTTCTTTACCCTCCTTTAAAATTTTCTCAAGGTGAAATTGTTAATACCAAATTTCTTTATCTTGATGTTACCAAACCTGATGTTTTTAAATTAAACAGCGTTCCCTTTCCTATCCCTGGTCCGGTAGTTATTTTGGCAGCTTTGGTTCAGTTTTGGTCATCAAAATTAATGATGAGTTCAACCAAGGTTTATAAGAAGGAAGCTAAAGAAACAAAAGAGGTTTCAGATGACTTGCAAGCATCAATGCAACAGTCAATGCTTTATACTTTTCCTCTGATGACTCTTTTTTTTGGGATGAAATTCCCTTCAGGTCTTGCTCTTTATTGGGTGGTTTTTTCATTAATTCAATTTTATCAACAATATGATTCCTCAAAGATTGGCTCTTTGCTTTCTCGTTTTTCTTTGCTAAAATCAACTTCTAATGACAAGGCAGAAAAAAAGTGATCCAAAAACAATTCTTGAAGATTTAGTTAAAAATCTCTTTTCTCTTCTTGGTTTAACTATTGAGTTTAGAGTGACTCGGGAAGAGGATTTCTATCTAGTCGATTTAAAGACTGAAAATGAAGCGGGGCTTCTTATTGGTAGGCAGGGTGAAAATATTAATGCCATCAAGACTTTTTTACAACTTTCTTTAAAACAAAAAACAGGGGATTGGTATCAAGTTAAAGTTAATGTGGGGGATTGGCTTGAAAGACAAGAGGAATATTTAAAGGACCTAGCAGAGAAAACAGCCAAGAAGGCAAAAGAAACAGGTGCTCCTCAGTATCTTTATAATCTTTCGGCTGATCAGAGGAAAATTATTCATTTAACTATTAGTAATATTCAAGGTGTAAAAAGCGAGTCTGTAGGTGAAGGTAAAGAACGTTGTTTGGTAATTACTCCTGATGCTTCTTATAAAAGAAAATCTTTTGAAGAGGAAAAGTAAGGATTTTTTAAATCAGTTAGAAAGGATCATCCTTTGGTTTTTAGTTTTTTTGTCTCCAAGCCAGTTAATTAAACATTTTTGGCCTTCATGGTCGTTGGTTTTTGGAATTCGGGTGGATTATCTTTCTTTGTCTATTTCTTTAAGTGAAATTTTGGTACTCGCTCTTTTTTTGTCTTGGTCTTTTAAAATCTTGCTTTTTGAGAAGAAAGAATTGAAAAGGACATTTCTTTTAATTTCTAATTTTTGGTTTTTTGGTTTAATATCTTTGTTTTTGGTAAACCTCTTTTTTTCAGATTATAAAATTAATACTCTTTTTTCCTGGTCGAGAGTTTTTCTTTTGCTTTGGCTTTTTTATTATTTAGTTTTTTATCAAAAAAGAAGATTTTCTGATTGGTTTTTTAAGCCAGCTTCTTTTTCTTTAATTCTTTTTGGTTTTTTGGCTCTTTTTCAATTTATTAAAGGGTCAACTTTTGGTTCTTTGTTTTACTGGTTGGGTGAGAGGAGTTTTAACAAGAATACACCAGGAATAGCACTTGTTTCTTTAATGGGGAGAGATTTTTTAAGGCCTTATTCCACATTTTCTCACCCCAATTCTTTGGCGGGTTTCTTTGGCCTTTTTCTAATTTTATTTTTAAGTTTTATTCCTAACAGTTCTTTTGAGGTTTTTTTAAAGAGAAGTGTTTTGTCTTTTAGTTTTTTTGTCTTTTTATTGTCTTTTTCTCGAGGTTCCTTTTTAGCCATCTTGTTTTGTCTGTTTGTTTTTTGGTTAAGTAAAAGAAAAAAGTTAAAAGAGGTTTATTTTTGGCTTGTTACTCTGGTTTTTTTAATTTCTCTTTTTAGCCTTTTTGTTTCTGATTATTGGAAAGAAATTCCCTTTTTAGACAAAAATATCAGAGAAAGATTTTCTTTAATTATATCTACAAAAGATGTGTTCATAAAACATCCAGTCTTTGGTGTAGGGTTGAATAACTTTATTCTTAAGACAAGCTATACTTTTGATATTAAAGCGATTAATTATCAGTTGCAGCCAGTTCATAGTATTTATCTGTTGGTTTTATCAGAACTTGGGTTTTTTGGTTTTCTCTTTTTTTATTTAACTCTGCTTAAGATAGCTCGTGTTGCAAGCTTAATTCTTAAACCTTGGTTTTTTTTGGCTTTAACCTTTGTTATTATTAGTGGAGTGGCAGACCATTATTGGCTGACTTTAACTCAAAATAGATTAGCACTAGTTTTTTTAATTAGCGGAATCTTTCAAGAGAAAAATGGAAAAAGAAAAAATCGTTGTTAATACAGATGGAGGGGCAAGGGGAAATCCTGGCCCTGCGGCTTGCGCGTTTGTTGTTAGAAGAAACGGCGAGGTTGTTTTTAAGGAAGCATTTTTTTTGGGTAATACTACTAACAATGTAGCAGAATATACAGCTGTTTTAAAAGCTCTTGAATGGTTGATAAAAAACAACTTTACCGAAAGCAACATCTTTTTTGAAATAGACTCGGAACTCGTTGTAAGACAAATGAATGGAATTTATAAAGTTAAAGATGTAAAGTTAAAAGAATTTTTTGATCGCATTAAAAGTCTTGAGAAAAATTTTTATTTTCCTATTTCCTACACTCATATTTTTAGAGAGAAAAATTTTTTGGCGGATAAACTTGTCAATGAAAAACTTGACAGAGTTTCACGTCCAGCCACCCTATCACCTGAAAATTAATTTTCTTAACGCTAACCGAAAAATTTTTCCTAGAGTTTGATAAAAATACTTTAATGAATTAAATGATGTCTAGAAATTGATTTTTATTTTTTTACCATTATGGAAAAAGATTTTGAGCCTGGAAAGATGGATGGAAAAATGGTGGCATTGGTTTCAGAATACAATGGTTTATCCATTTCTCTAGTCGAGAAATTACTGGCTAATTTCTTTCGTGTAACAGTGTTTTGCGTTAAAAGGGAATTGTGGTTTAATAATGCTCCATATTTAAAAAACAATCACCTTTTGTCTTTTGGTGATCTTGAGAAAAGGGATGAAGTTTTTGATTATTCAATTTTTGTTTCTGCCTTTTTTGACAACCTTTATCAAGAAAAAGAAAAAGACGTTATTTTAAAAGAAGATTCGAGAATTAAAAATCTACTTTCTTCTATTAAAGTAAGAGAAAAAAGATTTTTTCTTTTACCTTATTTTGTCTTTGACAGTCTAGGGAAGAGTCTGACTCGCGTCTATGAGCAAAATATCAAACAAGGTTCTTCTTTTGAAAATTTAGTAATTTATTTGGGTAATCTTATTGGACCGAGAGTGATTTTAAACGACAGGGATGAATTGTTAATGATTCTAAAAAGTTTGGTGGAAAGTAAAAAATTAGAGATACCTGTTATATCTTCTTGCGAAGTCAGGCCATCAAGAGTGGGTAGTGTTTCTCGCAAGATTGTTTCTCTTTTGTTTTCTAGTGATTTAAATTATTTTCGAATTATTGTTTCCAGTCGGCCTGTAGTCTTGAAGAAGTGGATAACTGAAGTGCAGAATGAATTTCAAGATCTTAGATATTCTTTTTCTTCAACGGGATTGAAAAAAGTCAACGGCGTTTTTGATAAGGAAATATTGATTGATGAAACTGTCGATTTTAAATTTTTGAAACAAACAATTAATTGGTTTAAAAATAATAAAGATATTTTTTATCTTGAGGGACGTTATCTTAGTGGAGATTCTTCTGTCTATTTAAAGAATCAAGTCTTAGATAAAAAGAAAGACGTGGTTAGTTTGAAGACATCTAAAAATTTTTGGCCGAGAAAACTTTTGGATTTTCATTTTCCTATCCTGAATCTTGAAAGAATAAGAACATTTTTTAGTCAAAGGAAAACAAGATTGGGTGAGAAGATAAAAAAGACTCTTCCCAAGAAAATAGAGGATAGAGCTTTATCTAAATTAAAACTGCTAGATAAGATCTCACTTTCTAAAAAGAAAGAGTTCAATCTTTCCTTCATGCAAAAATATATAATTTTTTCTCTTTCGGCAATCTTAACTTTGCTTTTGGTTCCTACAATATCACTTTTTTTGAGTATAGCGTTTGTTTATTTTGGCCAAAGACTTTTAAAGAATGGTTCTTTTTCCTATGCTAAATACGCTTTTTCTTTTGAGAGAGGACTAGCTGATTTTTCTTTGTCCCAATTCTATTTTTATTCCGACACACCTTTTATTGGGAGATTGTTCGTAGTTCCTGCAAAACTGGCAAGTATTTCTTCGCAAACTTCTGAAATAGCACTGCTTGCAATCGACGGTGCTCAAAAAACACTATCTCTGGTTGAGAAATCGTTTAATGGACAAGAAATTCCTTTGAATAGTTATTCCCAGGATTTAACTTTAACTTTTGATTCTATCTATCAAAAAGCATCGTTTTTAGAAGGGCAGTTAAGGGAGATTAAAAACAGCTGGCCTTTCACTTATCTTTCGCCATATATTGATAAGATGGACCTGCCGCGCCGCAGGGAAGAGATACAAGCAGCAAAAGTTGCTTTTTCTCTTATTGGTAAAGTCTTGGGAGAAGATAGAGAGAAAATTTATTTGCTTCTTCTTCAGAATAATATGGAGCTAAGACCTACAGGTGGTTTTATTGGCTCATTTGCCATCGTTGGTTTTAATAAGGGAGCTATGACCAAATTTGAAGTCTATGATGTTTATGACGCTGATGGACAGTTAAAAGGATATGTTGAGCCGCCTTGGCAATTAAAAGAATATCTTAATCAACCGGCTTGGTATCTGCGTGATTCAAATTGGGATCCTGATTTTTCTAAATCTGCTCAAAAGGCTGAATGGTTTTTGGATAAATCTATGAACATTCAGGTTGATGGAGTGATTGCTGTTGACTTGGATTTTACTCGGGACTTGGTTGGCGCTTTTGGGTCAGTTTATGTAGCTGATTTTGATAAAAGAATAGATCCTAAAAATTTCTATGAAATTGTACAATATGAAGCCGAGAAAAATTTCTTTCCCGGCTCAAGACAGAAGGAAAATTTTCTTTTAGCTCTTTCAAGGACTATTTTTAATGATTTTAAGTCTGCTGGTAAAAGGCAAATAGTTCAAATTTTAGAAACTTCTTATCAAAATTTAAACAAGCGGCATATTCAGGTCTTTCTGCATGAAGCTCGCCTCCAGGAGAAAATAGATAATCTTGGGTGGAGTGGGGCAATAAGGGAACCCGTCTGCTCTCTCGAGAACTGTCTTTCTGATTGGGCTTCTTTGATAGAAGCAAATTTGGGGGTTAATAAAGCCAACTATTTTATTGATCGCGATCTGAAGCTTAATGTTGATGTTAATCAAGAGACAATAAAGCGAAGTCTTGAGATTAATTTTACTAACAAAGCTCAGACTTTTATGGGGGACAAGGGTAGATATAAAGCTTATGTAAGACTCCTTTTGCCAATTAGTGTTGAGGTTAAGAAAGTGACACTTGGAGATCAGAATAATTTAAATGCTGTTAATTTTAAAGAAGAATTGGTGGGTGGAAGAAAGGAAGTAGGTTTTCTTTTGGAATTAGGGCCATTAGAAAGCAAAAAAGTTGTTTTTGAGTGGAGCGGTGGTAAAGCCGTTGATCTGTCAAAAAATGGCGAATATAGATTTTATTTGCGTAAGCAAGCAGGTATAGATAGTTTTCCATTTTCATTTGAGGCTAATTTTCCCTCTAATTTTGTAGTTGGCACAGATCGTCTTTTCCATTTGACTAAGAGGGGGAGTTTCACTTATAATGTGCAGAACTTAAGCGAAGATTTTTCCAGTCGCTTTTATTGGTAATATGAAAAATACTCTATCACTTAAAGTAGAAAAAAGGGATGTCTTGGGTAAGAAGGTAAAAAAGCTTCGTCGAGAAGGGCTCATCCCCGCTAATATTTATGGGAGAAAAGTAAAGTCTGAAGCAGTGAGTGTTCAGAAGTCAGATTTTGAGAAGGTTTTTAAAGAAGCAGGGGAGACTCAAATAGTCAACTTGGAATTGGGGAAAGAAAAAAGACCGGTTTTAATTCACAATATTCAAAAAGATCCTGTAACAGAAGACATAATTCATATTGATTTTCTTCAAGTTGATCTTAAGGAAAAAGTTACGGCCTCAATACCTGTGGTTGGAGTTGGTGAATCGCCAATTGAGAAACAAGGGTTAGGAACAGTAGTTTTTTATATTGACGAAATAGAGGTTGAGGCCTTACCAGCGGACTTGCCAGAAAAAATAGAAGTTGATCTGTCTTCTCTTAAGGATATAGATCAGGCAATCTTAGTTAAGGATTTGGTCTTTGATGCTTCTAAGGTAGAAGTTAAAGCCAGTCCTGATGAAGTGGTGGTGAAGGTGGAGCCTGTTAAGGAGGAAGCAGTGGAAGAAGCCGCTCCTGTTGAAGAAGCTGCAACTGAAGAAGCTGAACCTCAAAAAGAAGAAGCACCTTCTTCTGAGGCGGAGGAAGAAAATAACAATAATTCATAGTTTTTTAAACAAAACTCCAAAAATTAGTACTTGTAATTTGTTTCATTTTTGTGCTTTAATGAAGGTATGGATAAAAATCAGAATTCAGCAAGTTCTTCTGGTGGCGCAAACAATTCTATTCCTGAGTCTCTTGGCCAAGAAAACAATCAAAATGAGTCTTTTGTTTCCTCTAATCAAACGACTCAGCCAGTTGAAGTAACAACGACTGCAGCTTCTCCGCAAGGTCAGCAACCAACACCTGTTCCGGTTGAAAATTTACAATCCGAGAATAAAGCTGGAGAGTCATTTGTTGCGGTTAATTATGTTTCTCAGCAAGCCAACGTTTCAGGAGATAACAATACTTTAGATAGAGATAAAAACCAGAAAATTATACTTACCCTAGCATTACTTCTGTTTGCAGCCTCTGTTCTCGGACTAGGTCTTTATTTAATTAGTGGTTGGAAAAGTGGTAGGTTGAATTTAAAGAAGGCTGTTACTGTTACTCCATCCCTTCAGACCAATCAGTCTGACGAAGCTGTTATTGTTCCCACACCCATTTCTTTTGAAAAATTAACTACTAATTGGGCTAGTTATCGAGGTGATTCTTTCATTGTAAAATATCCTCCCGATCTAATACCAACCAATAAGAGCGACTTGTTAGTTTTTAGCTTGGCAGGAGAAGATAATAAAACCATACTTGAACTAAAAGTCTTGCCTGTCTTAAGCTCCGAAGATTTAATAGAGATCTTGGTAGAAGAGGCGAGTAAAGTTAATCCTGTAATAACTTATGCAGATATCAAAAATTCGTTTGTTGATGAAAAAATTGGTTCTCGTGATTTGATATCTTACAATCCAAAAGTTGAAGGAGGCCCAGTGTTTTTTGTTTTTAAAGATCCAGATACTAATAAAAAAGTCCTTATTTTAGATTATTCAAGAGGAGAAGCTGGTTTTGAGAATTTAGTGCCTGGATTGACCTCAAGCTTCGAATTTCTGAATTCAACAAATACCCCTACTTCTACGCCTTCTGCCAAATTTAATGTTGGAGAATAAGAAATAGTTAAAAGACTTCAGGCATCGGATACCGGACGTCGGACATCAGCTATCGGAGCTAGTCAAAAGCTAGTATTTAGTACCTTGTATTATGTATTATGCAGGAAATATAAATAGAAAGTAGAATGTAGTAAGTAGAAAGCAAAATTAATAAATAGTTAAAAGTTCAAAGTTAAAAGTTAAAAGTTGGAATTTTTTGTTTGTAATTTGTAATTTGTGATTTGGAATTTGCCTGCCCTGAATCGAATTTATTCTGGTTCAGGGTTTAGAATTTAGATATTAGAATTTAGAATTTGGATCTTGTGATTTGTAATTTGTAATTTGTTTGTTTATTGGAACTTGGAATTTGTAATTTTATTCTCTATTCTCTAATCTGTAATCTGTAATCTAATCCTGACTTAAATCAATCCCCACAAGCAAGTATAAGGAAAGGCTGCCGAAAGATTCTAGCTTATAGTTTTGGCCATTCGGAGATTATTATCTTTTGTTTGGAAATTTTTAATTCTTGCCAGATGGCTTCTGTAATAAATGGCATAAAAGGGTGGAGAAGTCTAAGAGAAATCTCAAACGACTTTTGCAAAATAGGCAAAGCATCTTTTCTAACTCTTGTCTTTTCTCCTTCTCTAATTTTTATTTTTTCAATATAAATGTCAGCCAAAATGTGCCAGATAAATTGGTAAATTTCTTCAGCAGCAGAATTTAGCTGATAATTATCTAGATATCTGGTTGTTTTCTTTATTGTTTCATTTAGTTTTTTCCAAAGCCACAAGTCGTCTTTATTTTTTGTGTCTGGTATGTTTTTTGGCCATTTCTTATTTTCTGAGACAAGAGTTATAAAACGGGCAATATTCCAGACTTTATTAGCGAAGTTTCTTTGTCCTCTAATATTTTCTTCAGATAAAGAAATATCATTTTCTACTTTGGCTCCCCAAACCATAGCCATTCTTAAAGCATCGGTGCCGTATTTGGTTGACATTTCAAGGGGATTGATAACATTGCCCTTTGATTTTGAAATTTTTTGGCCTTGTTTATCTCGAATTAAACCATGAATTAAAACTTCCTTAAATGGCACATTGCCTGTTGCGTAAAGCCCAAGCATTATCATCCTTATAACCCAGAAGGGAATAATATCATAGCCTGTTTCCATAAGTGATGTTGGATAAAAGAAATTAAAGTCGGAGTATTCCTTTGATTTTGAATCAAGGGGTATTTCAAGATTATCAATATTACCACTTGCCAAAAGAGTTGCGTATGGCCATTGGCCTGATGAAAACCAGGTGTCAAAAGTGTCTTTGTCTTGAATAATATTTTTGCTTTTGCAAAAAGAGCATTTTTCAGGTTTTTTACCATCCGTGACAGTCCAATTGTGGCAATCGTTGCAATACCAAGCAGGAATTCTTATTCCCCAGACGATCTGTCTTGAAATATTCCAGTCTTTTAAGTTTTTAAGCCAGTGTATAGCTATTTTTTCATATTTTTTACTTGTAAAGGAAACTTTTTTCTCTCTGATTGCTTTAAGCGCCATTTCAGCAAGACTTTTGGTTTTGATAAACCATTGTTCGTAAGGTAAAGGTTCTATTAACCCTTTATCTTTATAGCAGATGGCTATTATGTGTTTTATTTTTTCTATTTTTTTGATTTTGCCTTTTTCTTTCAAGTCACTAACTACTTGATCTCGAGCTACTTCTGCTTTAAGCCCTATATATTTTTCAGGGGTGTTGATCATCTTGCCTTCGTAATTAATAACAAGAATGGTTTCAAGGTTGTGCTTTTGCCCGATTTCAAAATCTGTGGCATCGTGTCCTGGGGTTATTTTTAATGCACCTGTGCCAAAATCAGGATCTACAAGTGAATCTGAAATAATGGGGATTTCCTTTTCAATTAGAGGAATAATAGCTTTTTTGCCGACTAAATTTTGGTAGCGTTTGTCTTTGGGATTAACAGCAACGGCAACATCAGCAAAGATAGTCTCAGGACGAGTGGTAGCAATGGTAATAGTTCCATAGTCAATGTAGTAAAGTTCATCTTCTTGTTCTTTGGTGTCTGTTTCAAGTTGAGAGTAAGCTGTTCCACAGCGAGGACAGAAGTTAACAATTCTATTGCCTCGGTAAACAAGGCCATCATCGTAAAGTTTTTTAAATGTTTTATAGACAATTTTTATGATTTTGGGATCAAGAGTAAACTTTTCTCTTGACCAATCGCAAGAGGCGCCGAGCGACCTGATTTGACTTTCCATATTCACCTTATTTTTCTGAACGTAATCCCATATCATTTGGTAAAGCTCTTCTTGTTTGAAGTCGAGTCGGCTTTTTCCTTCTTCTTTCAGTTTTTTCTCAAAAACAAACTGTGTTTCAATTCCAGCATGATCAGCGCCAGGCAGCCAGAGTGTTGTTTCTCCTTTCATCCTGTGATAGCGTACCAAGATATCTTGGATGGCAATAAAGCGCGCATGACCTATATGAAGATCTGCGTTGGCGTTAGGCGGCGGCATAATAATGGAGAATTGTTTTTTATTTTTTTGAGGCTTTGGAGTAAAAACACCTGAGGTCTCCCAAGATTTGTAAATCTTTTCTTCCCAAGCTTTGTGGTCCCAGACTTTGTCCATACGGCAATTATACCGTCTTTTTGGTTTAAAGTTAATATATTTTGCTTTCAGTCAATTTAAGCCTTGGTATTCTGTCTATTTTTTGAGGATTTACATCTTTAGCACTTCTTTCTTTGAGATTAATCGCAAGAGCTACTCCTATCATTGCTGCGTTGTCGCCGCAGTATTTTTTGTGAGGTGGAAAAATTAATTTTAAGTTATTGCTTTTTGCTATTTTGCGCAGTTTTTTTCGAAGATTGTTGTTGGCGATAACCCCGCCACCTACAAGCAAGCTTTTTGGTTTTTCTTTTTGGTTTTTAAGAATAAACAAAACCATCCTTTCAATATGGTTGAAAGCTCTTTCCTGGTAAAAATAAGCGAGGCTTATGATATCTTCTTTTTTAAGTATGCCTTTTTCTTTTTTTATTTTTTCGATTAATCTAACAAGAGCAGTTTTTAAACCAGAATAACTAAATTTCCTAAGTTTTTCTTGCCCGACAAAAGGAAGGGGTAGGGGATTTTTAAGATTTTTATTGACTTTGAATTCTTCAGCTATTTTTTCAAGAACAGGCCCTCCAGGGTAGCCCAAACCAAGAGCACGCGCTCCTTTATCAAGCGCTTCACCTAAAGCGTCATCGATTGTTTCAGCGATTATCTTATATTTTCCTGGTTCTTTGGCAAATATTAATTGTGTATTTCCTCCTGAAACAACTAATCCCAAAGCGGGAAAGTGTTGTTTAATTTCCTCAAAGCTTTTTCCAATTAACGGTGAGAGAAGATGTGCTTCAACATGATTGACAGCAAAAAGAGGCTTTTTAAATGCGAGAGACAATTCTTTTGCTTTTTGAATACCAACCTCAAGTGCTGGAGCAAGGCCTGGCCCTACAGTAACAGCAATAGCTGAAATATCTTTTATTTCTAATTTTGCTTTTTTAAGCGTTTGATTTATAACAAAGTCGATCCTTTCCTCATGTTTTCTTTTGGCAAGGGAGGGGTAGACTCCACCAAACTTGGCGTGAAGAGAAGCTTGAGACCAAACCTTGCTTGCAATGACCTTAGTATCAAGAGTTATAGCAGCTGCAGTTTCATCGCAAGAGGTGTCAATTGAGAGGATATATTTTTTCATTTATAGCATGCCCCAGAAAATTTTTCTTTGATTTTCTTTATTGGTGTATTCTATTTTAACCCAAATTACAATTGCTTCTTCATTATATTTACGTATTATCTCTTCAACTTTATCTGCCCATTCAATGGCAATTACCGAGTGATCTGAAATTTTGTCTTTGAGCTTTACTTCTTCTATTTCGCTTGGCTCCATCATCCGCCAGGTGTCGATGTGGACGAGAGAGACCTTTTCTTGGGTTTGATATTCAATTAGTAGGTCATAAGTTGGAGAGACAATTTCCTCCTTTACTCCTAGGGTTTTTGCTAGTCCTTTAGTAAAAATTGTTTTTCCTGCTCCCATTTTTCCTTCCAAAGCAAAGATGATTGCTCTTTGCCCTTCAAATTTTTTAAATTTTGACCAGATTTCTTTTGCCAATTCTTCTGTTTCTTTCTCGCTTTTTGAAAGGAATTCTTTTTTGTCTTTAATTTCAACGTCTCCTCTTCTTAAGACCAAGGCGTCATCTCCTGTAGTGTCAATTACGGTTGAGGGCTTGTTGGGAGGGAGAGTTCCGGCATCAATGATGATATCAATCAAGCCTTTTTGTTTTTCGCTTATATTTTCTAGGATGTCGCTTACTTTATAAGGCGTTTTCTTGTAACTTTGGTTGGCGGATGTGGCAGTAAGTGGCTTGCCGTATTTTTTGATGACATCTATTACTAATTTGTAATCTGGGATTCTAATTCCTAAAGTTCCTGTTTCCGATTCAACTCCTTTTGCAACCTTGCCTTTACTTTTTGAAATAACAGTTAGGGGACCAGGCAGGAAATTTTGATAGAGATTCTTGGCGGTTTCGTTAAGAAAAACATATCTTTCTGCCATTTTTTGATCTGAGACTGCAACCGAATAAGGCTTACCAAAAGGCCTTTTTTTGTATTGATTGAGCTTTTCTACCGCTTTGGGGTTTGTTGCGTCAACAAAGGCTCCGTAAACAGTTTCGGTCGGCATGATAACCAAACCGCCGTTTTTAAGAATGCGGCAGATTTGGCTTATTTTAGCTTTGTTGATTTTGGTTACTTTCATTTTTACTTTGTCTAAATTTGTGAAATTATATCTAAGTTGATGTCTTAACTCAAAAAAAATTACTGTGCTGGTCCTGTCCCTCTTAAAAACTTTGCCTGCCAAGGTCTGTAGTTTGAATAAAATCTCTTGCTAAAAATTTCTTGATTGTCTTTGGTGACTTTGTAGTCAAACCAAACTTTCGCTCCCCACGCTTTCCAATCGATTTGTTTGATTTTACCGCTTGGAAGACTTGGGTCATCAGTGTAAAGATCTTCAGGGGGTGGGGTAATGCCCGTAATTACTGGCTTTGAAATATAAACTCCTCTATTGTCCTTGGTGCCGTAGATCTCAAAAACCAAGGTTTTATTATTTCCGTCAAACTTGGTTTGAATTAACAAATGGGCTGGTGTGTCATTTTTAAATTTAAGGTCTGGTGATGGTGAAAAAACAGTCGCATCAAAACCTGGAGGTGAATCTTGTTCATAGTAACCTACACGATAAGCATGAGCTTGCCTTTCCAAGACTGGAAGTCCAGCGTTGAGAACGGCTCGAAACAAGGTGGTTGAGACCTGACAAACTCCTCCACCGTCGCCCAAAACTGTTTGCCCCTCCTTGATGACATAAGCTTGCTCATAACCAGTTTCTTTTGACACCTCCCCTAGAATTTGGTTGAAAGAAAAAATTTCGCCGGGCTTAACCAAAATTCCATTAAATTTTGAGGCAGCTAGTTTTATATTGTGTATTCTTGAGGGTATTGATCCTACGAATTTTGATTTGCCCGAGCCAACAAGCTCTTTAATTCCTAAAGAATTGACATCTTCGGTTTTATAATCAGGCGGCGTTCTTTTAACAGGGGGAGTGATAGTAATTGTCTTCTGGTCGCTATTTTCCAGGATTTCAAAAGAAGATATTAAATTAGCGGCAAAATCTTCCTGATTTACAACTATTCCATCTTCTGCTGGTTTGAATTCTTTAACAACACCATTCTCAAAATTAAATATTGGATTTTGCGGAGGCCTTTCGATCTTGGTTGATATTACACTTGACAGTTCTTTAACTTTATCTTTTTGATATCCATCAAAATAGTCGGTTAGGCCAATAATTTCTTTATCTTGAATTTCTTGTTGGAAATTTTCAAATGAAATAACTATTTTTTTATTGAGTAATTTATTTACTCTCTCCTCATATTTTTCAATCTCCATATCGTCTAAAACATAGTCATCGGAAACCGTCTTTAGAGTTATTGGCGCGAAGTCAAAGTTTTTTATCTTTTCTTTTATTTGATTTTCTAAATCTTCCTTTTTTATGATTACACCAACCCTGCCGTTTATGATTTTGATCTTGCCATTTTCTAATTTTGCTTGAGGTCTTTGTCCTTTTTCTTCAGTTTTGGCAGCAATCTCTTCAATTATTTTTTCTAATTTTTCTTTATCGTAATTAAAAATTGGAGTAACAAGAGTCTTTTGATAAATACTTTTTAAATTCTCGAGCGGTTTTTCTTCTTTCTTAAAATAAGCAGTTTTAGCAGTTTCTTCAAAATCGTATTTTAATTCAAAATCTTCGGGTTTGATTTTTATCTCTTGATTTTTGATTAAGACGATAATCTCCTCTGGTATTTTAACTTCCTGAAATAGTCTTTTTTGCGCTTCCTCTTCAGTTAATCCTCCAATACTGATATTATTAACATAGGTATTGGGGAGAATTCTCTCAAAGAAGACAAAATAGAAAAAAAGAATAGGAGAAAGAACAATTAACAAGAGGGCCAAAGCAATTTTTAATGTTTTTTTGAGTATTTCTTTGTTTAAGTAATTCATATTGCGTTTGTCTAATTATAAACTAAATTTAACTTAGCGACAGAAATTGGCTAGAATAAGAGTGGCTGTATAATAAAAGGTAATTTATGTTTTAAGTTAAAAATGAATCAAGATAATAACAACAATCAAAATCAAGTTCAGGGCCAGGTAGAAAATTCTCTGCCTCAGACCCAAGATTCGCCGTCTGTTGTCAACCCTTTGAATAATATAAACGAGCCACTTGCGTCAGCTGGAGTTGGTGGCGAAGCCGCATCGCTTTATGCTAGTTCTCCTCAACCAAATTCTGTTGCCCCTCCTCAAAATTTAGAAAGTCAAGGCCAGCCAGTTGCCAATCCTTTTGTTGTCTCAATACCTGGTAATTCCGCTGGTCAAAACGAAGCACCTAATATTTCTGAAATGAAGCCGGAGTCTCAGCCAAGTAGTGCTCAGTCCAATCCTGTTGTGCCACCTAAACCTGCTAAAAAATTTCCCCTTCGCCTTATTTTAATCTTGCTTTTGGTTGTGGCGGTTGTAGTTGGTTTAATCTTTGCAGCAGGTAAATTTTTGGGTAAAAAGACAGTTGAGACAAAAACTATAACCTGGTGGAATCTTTGGGAAGACGATTCGATTATTAAACCTCTGATTCAAGAATATGAGGCAAAAAATCCAAATGTGAAGATTAATTATGTCAAACAGTCGCCTCAAGATTATCGTGAGAGACTAGCGAGCGCTCTTGCCAAAGGCGACGGCCCTGATATATTTGCTTTTCACAATACTTGGGTTCCTCTTTTAGCGCGCGATCTTGACAGTGTACCCCCTCAAGTTATGAGCTCTGCTGATATGGCTCAAAACTATTATTATGTGGTTTCAGCAGACTTGACTTCTCAAGGGAGAATTTTGGGAATACCTTTGGGTTATGATGCTTTGACATTATTTATAAACGAAGATCTTTTTAAAGAAGCAGGGCTTAATCCTCCAACAACCTGGGTTGAATTGCGTGATGACGCCAAACTTTTAACCAAAGTTGTGGATGGAAAAATAGTCCAGTCGGGTGTAGCTTTGGGCAGAACAGAAAATGTAGATCATTGGCAGGAGATCCTGGCCTTGATGATGATTCAAAATGGAATTAACTTTACTAACCCCGATCCTACTTTGGTAGAAAACTCTTTGTTGTTTTATACCATCTTTTCCAAAAGCGATAAAGTCTGGGATGAAACATTGCCTTCATCAACAGAAGCTTTTGCCGCGGGGAAACTTGCAATGTATTTTGGCCCTTCATGGCGCGCTTTTAACATCAAGGAGATAAATCCGAATTTGAATTTTAGAACTGTCCCTTTGCCTCAAATTCCAAAGGAGAATTCTGACGAACCAGATATTAGCTACGCTACTTATTGGTCTCAGGGAGTTTGGATTAAAAGTAAAAATAAAGATTTGGCTTGGGATTTTTTGAAATTTATTTCTTCTCGCGATTCGCTTGAGAAAATGTTTAAACAAGCATCACTTGTCCGAGGTTTTGGTGAAGTTTACCCAAGATCTGATATGGCCAATCTTCTTCTTGACCATCCAATTCTAGGCTCAGTTGTTAAACTTGCGCCCGATGCAAAAAGTTGGTATTTAGCTTCAAGGACTTTTGATGGACCCACAGGAATAAATTCTCAATTGAGTAAATATTTTGAGGATGCAATAAATGCCTTGAATGACAACCAAGATTCAAAACATGCTAGTGAAACTTTGATTCAAGGAATAAAACAGGTTTTGACTCAGTACGGTTTAGCTAAATAATTTGTGTTAATTTCTTCAAGGGAATTATCTTTACAGGATAAATTTACAATTCTTTATCATTCTATTTTTTCTTTTCCTTTGAGAGTTAAGGAAATTAAAAGATGGCAGCCTGGAAAGGCAATAAAATTTGATTTCAAAAAGGCCCCTTTAATATCTTCAAGTGATGGTTTTTATTTTATAAAAGGAGGGGAAAAACAAATAGAAGAAAGATTAAAAAGAGAAGAATTTTCAAAAAAGAAGATTAAGATCGCCGAAAAATACAGCGAGGTATTAAAATTTTTACCTTTTATTAAATTTATTGGAATTACGGGCTCTTTGGCAATGAAAAATGCTGATTTTGATTCAGATATTGATCTTTTAATCATTACCAAGAAGAGGACTCTTTGGACAACCCGCCTTCTTGTTCTTCTTTTTTTAAAGTTTAAAAAAATTTCTGTGAGAAGGTTTTTGGATAAAAAAGTAAAAGACAAGTTGTGTCTAAATATGTGGCTTGATGAGGCGGATCTTGAATGGTGTGACCGAAACCTTTTTTCTGCTCATGAGATAGCGCAGATTGTTCCTATTTTTAATAGAGAAAAGACTTATGGGCGTTTCATTTTTTTAAACTCTTGGATTTTTGATTTTTGGCCAAACGCGATTCCAAATAAGGAGAAATTTTTTAAAAATTACAATCCGAATAAAAAAGAAAGCTTTTTGAGTAGATTGATTTATTTTTGTGTATCTAATTTTATTGAACCCTTGGCTTATTTTTTAGAGAAGCTTTACATGAGAGAGAAAATTACAAGGGAAATTGTATCAAGAAAAAGAGCGATCTTTCATCCAGTTGATTTGAAGAAGAGGGTAATAAAAGAGCTTGAAAGAAGAGGAGGAAAAATTGGATTATAGAATACAGATTAGAGATTAGAGAATAGAGAATAAAATTACAAATTCCAATACACAAATTACAGACAAATTCCAAGCTCCAAATTCCAAATTACAAACAATCTACAAATTCCAAGCTCCAATAAACAAACAAATTACAAGAATTAAATTCTAAATTCTAATTTCTAAATTCTAAATCCTAAACAATCTACAATTTTCCAATTTTCCAAATCATAAACTAAATTAAAACTTAAAAGTCAAAAGTCAAAAATTAGATTATAGAATTTTGATTTATGATTTAGGAATAATGAACTTAGTATTATGAATTATGAATTATGTATTATGGGGATAATGCATTTTCTGCATAATACATAATACAAAATGCTAAATACAATCTTCCGATTAGCTTTGACAAAATTCCCCTTGACAAGAAAAAATGATTTTTTATAATAGCACTTGAGTTTTAGCAATGCTAAAGGTCGATTGCTAAATTGACTCTTGACAAGAAATTCTTTTTAAATAAAATCAATCTTAGCCTATGAAAAAGGAAAACAAAAAAATCAACCTCAAACCAACTGCTGGCTATGTCTTGATCGAGCGGGCAGAAGCTACAAGAAAAACTGATTCTGGTATTTATCTTCCTGAAACTTCTGAAGAAAAGCCTCAAAAAGGCACTGTTTTAGCAGTTGGCGAGCCTGAGATGACTGATTCTGGTAAATTAAGAAAAAGCCCCGCCAAAAAAGGCGATGTTGTTATCTATAAAAAGTGGGGTGGCAATGAAGTTAAAATTGATGGCAAAGAATATCTTTTTGTTAAATTTGAGGATATTTTGGCAATTGTAGACTAATATGGCAAAGCAACTTAAATTTGGAGATGAAGCAAGAACAGCCCTTTTAAGGGGAATTGATATTGTAGCTAAAGCTGTGGTTACAACGCTTGGCCCCAAGGGTAGGAATGTGGCTTTGGATAAAAAGTGGGGCGCTCCAAATGTGGTTCATGATGGTGTTAGTGTTGCCAAAGATATTGAACTCAAAGACCCTTTTGAGAATATGGGAGCTCAGCTTGTTAAAGAAGCAGCTGATAAGACAAATGATGTAGCAGGAGATGGAACTACAACCGCCACCCTTTTGACCCGCGAAATTTCTGCTTTGGGAATGAAGCATGTGACAGCAGGCGCAAACCCAATGATTGTCAAAAAAGGAATTGAAAAGGCGGTTTCAGCTGTTGTCGATGAGCTTAAAAGAATTGCCAAACCTATTAAAAATAAAGAAGAAATTACGCAAGTAGCCACAATTTCAGCAGGAGATGAAACAATCGGCGCAAAAATTGCTGAGGCTTTAAACGGCAAAGATCGTGTTGTCACAGTTGAAGAAGGTAAAAGCCTTGAGCTTGAAATTGAATATAAAGAAGGTATGGAATTTGACCATGGTTATGTTTCCCCTTACTTTGTGACAAACGCCGAGAAAATGGAGGCCGAAGTTGAAGATGCCTATATCCTTTTGACTGATAAAAAGATTTCTTCAATTCAGGAGCTTTTGCCTTTTCTTGAAAAGTTTATCAAGGTGAGCAAGAACTTGGTAATTATTGCTGATGAAATTGAAGGTGAAGCTCTTGCAACCTTGGTAGTCAATAAATTAAAGGGCACTTTCAATGTTTTGGCGGTTAAGGCTCCCGGATTTGGTGACAGAAGAAAAGAAATGCTTGAGGATATTGCCGTTTTGACGGGTGGAACTGTCATTTCAGAGGATACTGGTCGCACTCTTGAATCAATTGAAGTTGAGGATTTGGGCCGCGCTGATAAAATCTGGGCCGATAAAGACAACACCAGAGTTATTGGCGGCCAAGGCTCAAAGGAGGCAATTGAGAAAAGAATTGCTCTACTTAAGCGCCAGATTGAAGAAACTGATTCTGATTTTGACCGCGAGAAGCTTGAAGAAAGGTTGGCTAAGCTTTCAGGGGGTGTGGCCCAAATTAATGTAGGTGCTGCAACCGAGGTTGAATTAAATGAGAAGAAAGAAAGAGTAAAGGATGCAGTTGAAGCGACTAAAGCTGCAATTGAAGAAGGGGTTTTGCCTGGTGGTGGAATTGCTCTTCTTAAGGCAAGAGAAGTCTTAAAGAAAGTGCTTAATGAGGAGATGCCTGATGATGAGAAGATTGGTGTAAAAATTGTCTTTTCAGCTTTGGAGCAGCCTGTTAGGTACTTGGCGCGAAACTCAGGAGAAGATGACGGTTATGTGGTTAAAAAGATTGAGGAATCAAAAGATAGCGATTATGGTTACAATTCTTTGACAGGTGAATTTGGTTCAATGATTAAGTTTGGTATCCTTGATCCTTTGAAAGTAACTCGTTCTGCCTTGCAGAATGCAGCTTCTGTGGCCATGATGGTTTTGACAACCGAAGCTTTGGTGACAGATATCCCTGAGGAAAAGAAAGAGGTAGCTCCAAACCCCGGACTTGATTATTAATTTTTAGGCAATACAAGAAGAGGATCAAAAGGAACTCCGTCTTTTCTTATTTCAAAATGCAAATGGTCTCCAGTTGCGTGTCCAGTACTACCCATTTCTCCAATTTTGGTGTCTTGAGTAACAAAATCTCCCTTTTTGACCAAGATTTTAGAAAGATGAGCATAAAGGGAAGTAATGCCATTGCCGTGGTTTATTAAAATGGCATTGCCGTAGCCATAGTTTGAAAAACTAATTTCAGCAATAATCCCTGCCATGAAAGGATAAATAGGATCACCAGTCACCCCATCAAGGTCAAGTCCTGGGTGGTAAAATTTGAAATTTTGGGTGATTCTTACTTCTTTTGTTGGATAGCGTACACCTTTTTCTGTCTTTGTTTCTATATTTTGGACTGAGACAACAATGTTTTCTGGCTTTATTTCTTCAGGATTAATAGCTCTTGTTTGAGGCAAAATAGATGAAGCAAAAAGAACAATAGGCATATTAAGGCCGACTATTTTTCTTAATCTTTTGTTTTCAAAGATAAACCTAAAGTAGCGAGAAAATTTTGAACCTTTGCGAATATTTTGAACCTCCTCAAGGCTAGGTAAAAATGGTTCAATAGAGTCCGCACGCCTTTTAACTAGTTTTAGGTGAAGGCGTTTGCCAAAAGGCAGGTTGAAAGAAATTTGTATCATAAAGCCTTATTTGGCTTTTGAGGGCATTAAAAAAGCTCGCCATATTTGCGAGCTGAAGCTATTATAGCTTATGGAAAGGGTAAAGTCAAATTCAGACACCGGACATCGGACATCGGCTATCGGAGCTAGCCAAAAGCTAGTAATTAGTAGAAAGTAGAAAGTAGTAAGTAGAAAGCAAAATTAATAAATAGTTAAAAGTTCAAAGTGCAAAGTTCAAAGTTGGAATTTATTTGTTTGGAATTTGTGATTTGGAATTTGCCTGCCCTGAATCGAATTTATTCTGGTTCAGGGTTTAGAATTTACCTGCCCGCAGATGCTACGCATCAAGCGTTGCAGGCGGGGGTATTAGAATTTAGAATTTAGAATTTAGAATTTGTAATTTGTTATTTGTATATTGTTTGTAATTTGGAATTTGGAGCTTGGAATTTTATTCTATAATCTATAATCTGTATTCTGTGATCTCTAATCCATATGCAAAAATGGTCCATTTGTTAAGATCTGCTATTGCTTTTTGCTTCGAGAAATTAAAAAATGATTTATAATGAGTTTTATTTTTTTAGATGAATCAGGAGATTTGGGTTTTGATTTTAGCAAAAATAAAACCTCCGAGTTTTTTGTTATCACATGTTTATTCGTAAAAGATAAAAGACCGATTGAAAAGATAGTAAAAAAGACTCATTCAGAATTGAAGAAGAAGTATAGAAGAAGATTTGGCGTTCTTCATGCTGTTAAAGAAAGACCGATTATTCGCCAAAGACTTTTAAGAAGGTTGAATGAAAAGGATTGCTTGATAATGACAATTTACTTAAACAAGAAGCGAGTTTATACAAGATTGCAAGAGGAAAAAGCGGTTCTTTATAATTATGTGACCAATATTTTACTTGACAGAATTTATTCTAAAAAATTAATTCCGCTTGATAAAAAAGTGGAGATAGTTGCCTCAAGGAAGGAAACAAATAAATTTTTGAACGAGAATTTTAAGAGTTATTTAAATAATCAGATTAAAGATCGTTATAAAATTGATGTTGTAATTCAAATAAAAACGCCGCACCAGGAGAAGTCTTTGCAAGTTGTTGATTTTGTAAGCTGGGCTATTTTCAGGAAATATGAGTATAAAGATAACAGTTATTACAATATTATTAAAAGTAAGGTTGTAGAAGAAAACCCCCTTTTCCCCTAGATAAATGACAAAACCTCGTGCGCTATTTGCGAGCAACCATCCGGAAGCCCACGCACGAGGATTTACTTGTTATTTAAATATAACAAAAGCGCTTTAACTTGTCAACAAAAATCCTATCATAAACCATGAATCTGAAATCAAAATTCTGTAATCTTAATTTTAATTTTTGGTTTTTTAGTTTTAAGTTAATTTGTAATTGCCTGCCCCGAACCGAATTTATTCTGGTTCAGGGTTTAGAATTTAGAATTTAGTATTTAGAATTTGTAACTTGTTATTTGTGTATTGTTTGTAATTTGGAGCTTGTGATTTGTTTATTGTAATTTGTTTGTTTACTGGAGCTTGTGATTTGGAATTTTCATATTGTTTGTGATTTGTAATTTGTGATTTGGAACTTGTATATTGTTTGTATATTGGAATTTGGATCTTGTAATTTTACTCTTTGTTCTAGTTCTAAGTTAATTTGTTAATTTGTTAACTGTTAATTGTTATATTGTAATTTTTTGTTTCTTGGAGCTTGGAATTTGTGATTTTTAATTTGTTTGTATATTGTAATTTGGAGCTTGTGATTTGCAATATGTGCTTGGTGGTAAATTTCAGGTTAAGGAGTTAAAATAGGGGAAATAAGCATGAGGAAACAACCATCATCTATAGAAGTCGGGTCAAGAGATAAAAGATTGGAAGGTCACAGAGGAAGATTGAGAAAAAGATTTTTACAATCAGGTCTTGACGGTTTTTTGGACTACGAGATTGTGGAGCTTCTTTTAACTCTTGGTACTCCAAGGCGAGATTGTAAAACAATGGCAAAAGCGGCTATTAAAAAATTTGGAGGGTTGCGTCAAGTATTAGACGCTTCTCCGGAAGAACTCCAGCAAGTTAAAGGAATTGGGCCTAATAATATCTTTGGAGTAAAACTTTTTCAGGCTATGTCTGAACGAATAGCGAGGGAAAGAATAACTAAAAAAACTTTGTTTAACTCCCCAAATTTAGTAGCTGATTATTTACAAAAGTCGATTGGATTAAGTAGTAAAGAATGTTTTGTAATTTTGTACTTAAATACACGTCTGGGTTTGATTAAAGAACAGATATCTACGGGAACTTTAAGTGGCACATTAGTCCATCCCCGCGAGTTGTTTAGAAAGGCAATTGAGGCCAACGCGGCCAAGATAATTGTGGCGCACAATCACCCATCCGGTGACCCAGAACCTTCAACCGAGGACATTGCTATTACTAGAAGATTGTTAGATGCAGCAAGGGTAATAGGAATAGATTTGCTTGATCATATAATTGTGACAAAAACTAGTTTTGTAAGCTTGAAAGAAAGAGACTTAATCTAGCTTGACTTATGTCTGATATCAAAAGGCTCACCAGAAAAATTAATAAGTTTGTAGAAGCCAGAGATTGGAAACAATTTCATAACCACAAGGACATGGCTTTATCTCTAGTCTTAGAAGCGGCGGAAGTTTTGGAACATTTTCAGTGGAAATCTAGTATTAGAGAAATTAATAAACATGCTAAAGACAAAAAAGAGGATATTGCTGAAGAATTAGCTGATGTTGCAATATATCTTTTTGAGCTGGCTGATAATATGAAAGTTGATTTAGCAAAAGCGATTGAGAAAAAGCTGAAAAAGAATGCTCTAAAATATCCAGTCGAAAAGGCAAGAGGCTCAGCCAAAAAATATACAGAGCTATGATTCTTTACAAGGATACTATAGAAAGCTTTTACGAGGACGTTAGACAAAATTGTATAGCTGATCGTGCGGCTGAAAGTTTTTATGCGTACTATAAGAAAAATCCTTCACCTTCCGAATATAGATCATGGGGAATGTCTTTGGCTATTTTGAGTAATAGTTTTTATTATGCTGACTTAAAGGACAATTATATTATTGTCGAGTATGAACTTCCTTTTGCCTCTAAACGCATTGATGTAATTTTGTTTGGGAAAGATAAAAATGATAAAGAAAATGTAATAATATTAGAACTTAAACAGTGGTCAAACGATTCTGTGAAAGATTCAATATTTGAAAATAATATTAGAGTGAAATATGAACATGGTTGGGAAGACAGACCACATCCGTCTCTACAGGTAGAGGGATATTACTTTAACCTTAAAGATTTTTTGACAGTATTTCAGGAAGAGAATGCTCCTGAGTTGTCTGCTCTTGCTTATTTACATAATTATTCTAGAGAAAAAGATAATATAATTTTTTCTAGTAGATTTTCTTCTTTTATTAATAAATTTCCTATCTTTACGAAAGAAGACGCAGTCAAATTGGGTAATTATTTGAAGGAACGACTTTCAGCAGGTAAGGGTCAGTTTGTCTACGAGCGTTTTGCTAGGAGTTCTATCTCGCCGTCTAAAAAACTAATAGAACATACTCACGAGATGATTAATCAACGGCAAATATTCAATTTAATTGACGAGCAGATAACTTCATATAATGCAATAATGCATAAAGCAAAGGAGGCTGTAAAGGTGGGGAAGAAATCGGTAATAGTAGTGAAGGGGGGTCCTGGGACAGGTAAGTCGGTTATTGCCCTAGAAGTTATGGGTGAACTTTTACGACAAGGTAAGAAAGTAATTCATGCTACTGGTTCTTCTGCTTTTACTAATATTTTAAGAGGAGTTGTTGGTCCTAGGGCTAGAAATTTGTTTAAATTTTTTAATAGTTTTAGCGATTTAGAGGAAAATTCTATTGATGTTCTTATATGTGACGAAGCACATAGGATTAGAAAGACAAGTGAAAGTCGATTCACTCCAAGTTATCTAAGGAGCGGTAAATTACAAATAGATGAGTTATTAAATGTGGCCAAATTATGTGTTTTTTTTATTGATGAACTCCAGATAGTTAGACCTAAAGAGATAGGAAGTGTTGGTTTAATAAAGGATGCTGCTATTAAAAATGGAGTTAGTCCTGATGAAATATACGAGTTTGAGCTTAGAACGCAATTCAGATGTTCGGGTTCTGACGCTTATTTACAATGGGTTGACAATATCTTAAAGATTAGGGAAACGACATTCAAAGACTTTGATACTAAAATGGAATTTAGAATATTTGATAGTCCTAATAATATGATGAATGAAATTAGAAAAAGAAATATTGAAAAGCGTAATTCTGCCCGGATAGTTGCTGGATTTTGTTGGCCATGGAGTAAACCCAATTCTGATGGATCCTTGATTAATGATGTAAAAATAGGAGATTTTGAAATGCCTTGGGAAAACAAAGATAGATTTTGGGAATGGGCTATTTCAGAGGAAGGGATGGATCAGGTTGGTACGGTTTATACTGCTCAAGGATTTGAGTTTGATTATATTGGAGTAATTTTTGGAGATGATTTGGTCTATGATTTTTCGATAGGCGATTGGAAAGCTGTTCCAGAAAATTCTTGTGACATTGAAGTTAAAAGAAACAATCCTAATTTAATTAATCATTTAAAGAATGTTTATAGGGTTTTGTTAACAAGGGCCCATAAGGGTGTATATGTCTATTTTATGGACAAAGATACCGAGAAATACTTTAGAAGTTGTTTGCCGGAAATTGTTTGAAGGAGATTGTATAAGATCTACTACACCGATTTGGATTTTTAGTTTATATCTATGGCCTTACCTCAGAGGAATTGAGACGGTGAAGAAAATTTTGGAATAGGTATGATGTCTTTGAGAGGAAAATCAAAAACTAGAATAAGTAAGTTTTTGGAAGATTTATTTAAATAGTTATAAATTTTTATACAATAATTCAATTGTATGAGTGATGGCATTGTTGGTTCTATCTTAATTAAAAATGACATTTCGGCTTTAGAAAAAACTATAACACATCTTATGAATAGCGTTAGTTACTATGCTTCTAACTGTAGTTTAGGTTATTCGTTTATTTGCTAAATAAATCTATCTATTTGGCAGATTACATTCTTTATAGCAATTAAAATTAATAGGTATGAGATCATATAAAGATATTGCCTATCAGATTTTTTTATTGATTTATTATTTATGACGAGTTGATTATTAGTGTGTTGAGGGTGAGAATTAGTCAAAAGATTTTATAAATTTACACCTTAGAGGTGAAATAGCTTCACACCTTGGGGTTTTTCTTTAGTTTCGAAGTTGAACATAACCCTTATTTATCAAGAAGTAGAATTGAGTTGTGTCAATAGTATTCTAATCACATATTGCCCAACAAGTGAATTGACTCCCTTATTATTAGCGTTTTGCTACAAAATCGTGTCTTGAATAGTTATATAAAAACCAATAGAATGCAGTAAGATTGTCTATGACTGAATGTACATTTTGCCGGATTTATGCTGATAAACTAGGAATCATTTATGAAAATGAGCATTTCTTTTCGCGATTTGATAGGTTTCCCGTTTCTCCAGGTCATACAGAAATAATTTCAAAAAGACACATAGTCTCTTTGCTTGATTTGACAGAACAGGAATGGTTAAGCCTCAAGCCGGCAATAGTCGAAGTTGAAAAAATTATCGAGATAACAAATTTTGAAAAGTTATATCAGGGATTTATTGACGATCCTTTGAATGAGAAATCGGTATGTTTCTGTAAAAAGATGCTAAACCATATTGGCATTCATAAAAAACCAGATGCTTACAACATTGGCGTGAATGAAGGCGAAGCGGCAGGAAGAACAATTCCTCATTTACACATACACATTATTCCTAGGTTCTATGGTGATGTCAAGGATCAGGTTGGTGGAGTTAGAAATGTGATTCCTGGAATGGGTAATTATAGAAAGTAAACATGTCCTTTGTATAAACTCGCACCTTGAGTCTCTTATTTAATCTCAAAGTTGGATATAATCTCTCGCCAATTCTATTTGTTGCAAATTTATTATTAATTTATTCTTTAATTTTTACTAAAAACTTAGAGAATTAAACATAATTAACGAGTTCGATCTTTAAATCGATTTTGATTTTTGTTTTGAAAATAGTTAATATATAAAATATATGGCTAGCACTGTATTAAAGCCGATAGATCTTAGCAGAAAGTTAAGACGTTATGAAAATAAATGGGTAGCTTTATCCTTGGACCATAAAAAGGTCTTGGGGGTGGGTAGAACACTTAAAGAGGCGAAATTGAAAGCGGAAAAAAAATCAAGAAAATATATTTTTATTAAACTACCTCCTTTTAGGGTAAGCTATGTTCCCTCCTTTTGATTATGAAGTTTGCCTACTGGAAGACACCCAAGGAAGACTCAAGGGAAAAGTGGATTAGCCGACCAATAATTCCAATTTTATTATTTGGACCCAAAGGCAGCATTTATATCGACGCTCTTGTTGATTCTGGAGCAGATAGGTGTTTATTCAATTCACAGATTGGGAGGGAAATTGGTTTAGAAATAGAAAAAGGAAAAAAAGAAATTTTCAGCGGAATAGAGGGTGGCGAAGTCGTAGCTTACTTACACAAAATTAAACTTCAAATTGTCGGAATTGATAAGGTTGTAGAACTTGAAGTTGGGTTTACCGATGCGGTCGGTATTTCTGCTATCTTGGGGCAAGATGGGTTTTTCGATGCGTTTAGAATTAGATTTGAAAAAGACCATGATATTATTGAAATTATCCCAACGAAAAAGCACTAAATTATCTTTACACTTCTTTATTGCAACGCAAAAAAATGAATACCTAATTGATAGATACGACCCGACGAAGGTGATAGTGCAGTAGATGGGAAGAGTTAATTTGTTAGTTAGTTAGATAAAATATCTTTAGAGTATAATTAAGAATATGATTTACGACAGGAATGGGGATCTTCCTTTTAGAATCTCACGAAGCAAGATTGATTTGTTTTTGGAATGTCCGCGGTGCTTTTGGCTTGACAGGAAAAAGGGAATTAGCCGTCCGGGAATGCCCGCTTTTTCTTTAAATTCAGCGGTTGACGCTCTTTTGAAGAAAGAATTTGACCTGCTTAGGGAAAGCGGACAGCCGCACGAATTGATGAAAAAGTATAAAATTGAGGCTGTTCCTTTTAAGCATAAAGAGCTTGATATTTGGAGAAATAATTTCAAAGGCAAGGAGTTTTATCACAAAGAAACTAATTTTTTAATTTTTGGGGCGGTGGATGATATTTGGATAAACAAAAAGGGCGAACTTCATATTGTTGACTATAAATCAACTTCAACTGAGAACGAAATATCTTTGGAAGATGAGTATAAAAAGATGTTTAAGAAGCAAGTTGAAGTTTATCAGTGGATTTTCCTAAAAAGCGGGTTTTCAGTTTCGCCTATTGCTTATTTTGTCTATGCCAATGCTGGGAAAAACAGGCCTAAGTTTGATGGAAGACTTGAGTTTGAACTTGAGATTATTTCTCATAAAGGCGACACTTCGTGGGTTGAGCCAACAATTTTTGCTATGAAGGAATGTCTTGATTCAGAAACGATTCCTGAAGCAGGGGATAATTGCGAGTTTTGCCGATATCGCAGGTTGATTGAGGAGTTGGATGATTGATGTTCTTTTAGGAAAGCGTGTTAAAGAAGTATAAGTTTAAGATTTTTGTTTTTTAATCTTTTAGGATTTTTTCAACACCACTTTCTGTCAGGAAATTTGAGATTAATCTTTCTTCTTCATTGAGACCTTCTCTTGACTGTTTTCTTCCTAAGTCTTTTAATATCTTGTTTATTTCTTCCTTGTTTTGTAAGAAAAATTCAAGCCATGGATAAGGGATTTTTGTTTCACTCTCTTTGTATGAATTGTAAACTTTTTCCAGTAATAAAAGGCGCTTTCCCTCTACTGCCGGATTCCAATCAAGACTATAGTTTTGCTTTTCCTCTAGTTGTCGCATCTCTTGCAGCAGGATATCGGGCATTTGCCCCCTTAAATCTTGGTATGGTTCTTTTTGATAATTTGGATCGTTTTGCCTTCTTTCCCATTCTCTTAATAGCGGACTATATTCTTCGGAATAGCGTCTTGCTATTAGGACTAATCCTTCCTTGTTGGCAGCGGAAGGGAAGTACTCAGGGTTATGATTTTTAAGGAGGGACAAGAAATTATTTGTTGCTTTGGACAACTCAGTAATTGACAAGTTTCTAAGTTTTTCTCCTATGAGGTTTTCTTTTGGTTCCTCTGTCATACTAGGCTGATTGTACAATATCTTTCGTATTTTTTCATCATTTATTGACGCTCTTTTTATTAACAAGTTAGCGAGTTAACATCTATTAATTTATTATTTATTTTCGAGTTGACGAGTTGTAATAATTAACTCGTAATAATTTAACTCGCAATAAATAATAATTTGAAAATTATCGGGGGATGTAGGTGAGAGCTAATGCCTTACCGATTTCAAATCCAAGACGATCTACTTCAGGATGTGTTTTTCCTTCCTTTTTACAGATCCTCTGACGCAAGATTTCTGTTGCCTCAGGAGTTATTCGTCCCATAAGTTCAGCAATACTGCCTGTAAAATGATTGTAAAATCCGTCTCTTTCGCAAGCTGAAATTGCTAGAACCATTGCCTCCCAGAAATGATAGGTATCTCCAGCAGGGTCTTCGTCATAGGGGCTAAATCCAAAAGGAGCTACCACTTTTTGCCAGTTGAGAATTCTTGATGGTGGTGTTGGAATTTGAGGAACAAGACGAGTATCGTATCCTCGCGCTACAGCTCTTGCCCCAACAGCTAGGTTAATTAAAGCTTTTGAAAGATCGCCTTTGAAAAATCTAAGAGCAATGTTTAATTGTTCAGTTATTGTTATTGGGCGGCCTTTGTTTCTAGAGTCATCCTCAATTGTGCTTACCAGCTTTCCTGTTTGATTGAGGAGTCGGGTCAAATTTTCTGAAAATGGGAGATAATGTTGGTCGGCGAAAGCGACATAGAACTTTACAATTTCTGTTTTATCAATTCCTAGTTGAGATTTAAATGGCTTAAGAGATGCGCCATCTTTGTTTATAACACCGAGAAGGTCGTCTAAGGTATTTTCTGGAGCAGGATTTAAAATACGATAACTTTCTGGCCGCTGGCGGATTAAGTGATTGTAGGGGTAGTCTCTTGAGGCGCCGTGAGCGACAGTTTGGGCTATATTCAGGCCTTTTTCTATTATAGTCACAACTGAATTTTAAAACAATTGATTAATTTTCTCAACTTAGACCTTTCCTTTATTTGTCATTAATTATGTTTGAGAGTTAAGATTATTAATTTATTATTTATTTTCGAGTTGACGAGTTGTAATAAATAACTCGCAATAAAATAATAGGATTGATGAATTAATTTGGAGTTTGTTTTTTTTGAAAAAAAATAAGGCCACTTGTTACAAGATAATCTTGCTGGTTTGATTTTTTTAATTTTGTTTTTGATAAATAATTTCTACTTTGTCGTGATTGGGGGTTGATCCTTTGCCTTCAAATTTCTCACCATTATCCACAATAGTAACTTCTCTTTCTTTTTTATCAGGGGTTAGGATCTTTCCGGTTCTAACTTGAGGTTCTTTTTCTTTCATTTTTCTCACCCCCTTTCTTTAAAAAAAGAGCCCCTTAGGCTCTTTTTATAATATCCGCGATAGTGCGGCTTTTGGAATGTAATTCATTTTTTACCCGAAGTTAATTATATTGAGGTGATTGAAAAAGTAAAGAGTCAAAAAGAGTATTTATTTGAGGCACGAGGGGGAATCGAACCCCCGCATAGCTGTTTTGCAGACAGCCGTGTTTCCACTTCACCATCGTGCCGACTTTGTTATTTTACCTTTTTTTCTTAACAAAAAAAAGCCGCCCTTTGAAGGCGGCTTTTTTAATCACTTGCTTTCTTTTGCTTTGACGGTGATTTTCTTTGGCCTTGCCGCTTCAGTCTTGGGAATAGTGACTGTGACAATGCCGTTTTTAACTTCAGCCTTAGCTTTGTGCCAGTCACCGCCTGAAAGGGCAGTGGTGTAGTAGTATTTGAAGCTTGAAGCACGATATTCTCCTTTAGTTTTCTTTTCTTCCTTGGTTTCAGCCTTGATGGTTAAGACTCCATTTTCTATTTCAATTTCAATATTTTCGGCTGGAACACCTGCTACCACTGCCTCGGCGATAATATCTTTGTCAGTGGCGTAAATCTTCAAACCTCTTTGAGGCTGAAATTCTTCCCACTCTTCGTCCCAAGAGGGAAGGGCAAAGAGATTTCGGAAAGGATCGCGGACGAGTAAGTTTACCATCTTTCTCACCCCCTTTCTCTAGCACTCAAGACTATTGAGTGCTAATAAAATAATATAAAATAGGGAAGTGTGTTGTCAAGAGGGTCTTTAATTGTTAAACTGCTAAACTAGTTTGGGGGTTAAAAATAAAAAATGATTAAAAAAATAAAATTAATTTTTACAATTTTAATTTCAGTTTTTTTGACAATTATTATTGTCTTTTTCTTAATTGGCTATTTTTTTCCTCCCAAGGCTGGGCTTTTGGTTGTTTCAAATCCCAAGGCAGATGTTTTTATTGACGGCGTTAAAGTTGGCGAAACTCCTTATGATGCTGCTTTAAAGCCAAAAGAAGTCTTAATTAAGATAGCTCCTCTTGACCCACGTCTTACTTCTTATGAGACAAGAGTAAGGCTTGTGGCGAAAGTAAAGACGGTTTTGCAAAGGGACCTTGCAGAAAGCGATGAGAAATCTAGTGGAATTTTAATCTCTTTTGAGAAGGCGGTTGGTAAAAATCCTGTAATTTCGGTAATATCCGATCCTGATAAAGCTCAAGTTACACTAGATGACCAAGTGCGTGGCTTTACCCCCTTGGAGCTTGGTTCTATCGACTCGGGAGAGCATAAACTTTCTCTTTCTCTTTTTGACTTTATCACCAAGGAGGTAAATATCAGAACTTACCCCGGATACAAATTGACAGCCTTTTTTAAACTGGCTCCAGTGCCACCTCAGGAGCAACCAGCCCAAAAGAGTCTTAATTTTAAGGTCCAGATAGTAAAGGTTGGAAAAGATGGGCTTAATGTTAGAGAAAAGCCTGATTTATCTTCAAGCGAAGTGGGCCAGGTTAAGGAGGATGAGGAATACAGTGTTCTTGAAGAAACTGAAAATAAAGAGTGGTATAGAATTGGCAAAGAAGATGAGAGTTTAGGTTGGATACCAAGCCAATATACTAAAAAGATTGAAGGTAATTAAATCCAAACAGCAGCTCCGCTATAAAGTATCCAAATTACCATTACAGTCCAAATCAAAACAGCAACGACCAAGGCAGTATCAGTTAGTATAAGTTTTTCCGGCCTTTCAGTTTTGCCGGCAAAAATTAAACTTTGATAGCGCATAATGCCAAAGATAACAACAGGAATCGTGGTCATTAGAAGCTTATTGACGGTAATGGTTTTTGAAATTTCGGCTAGGAACACCCAAAGCGGCATTGAAGCCTTTGGTGATTCAAAAAAAGAAAAGAGCGACCAGCTCATCCATGCGGCATTGCCAAACATCGTCACATAGGAATTTAAAAGTTCTCTTTGGTAGTTTGAAAGAGAGCTTCTTGTTTTTGCTTCTTTCCCTTCTGTAATATTTAGTTCAGCTCTTCTTTTTCCTGAGGCAAGAAAAAGCGATACTGAAATTACACAAAGCAAAAACCAGACAGAAAGATGAGCGTTGATAGCAAAAGCCCCTCCATAAACCCTTAGGATAAAACCTGTAGCGATAATCAAAATATCAACGACAGCTGTGTTTTTGAGCCAGAGGCTATAGAGAAGCTGCAGGACTAGATAAAAAACGATGATTAGAGTAAAGATATCATCTAAGCGAAAGGAAAAAACAACAGCCAATGAGGCTAAAGCTAAGCTTTCTGAAAGGGCAATATCAATGGGCAGCCTGCCTGATGCAATCGGCCTATTTTTTTTGAAAGGATGTAATTTGTCTTTGTTTCTATCAATAATATCATTGAAAATATAGGCACTTGAGGAGGCAAGACAAAAAGCTACAAAAGCAAAGGCGCTTTCTTTTAGGTAGAAAGGGATAAAAAGGGTTCCTGAAAAGATTAAGGCAGCAAAAACAGAAATATTCTTGACCCAGTGAACAGGCCTTGCTACCAAAACCATACTTATTAAAATATCTAAAGTTTTTCCTTTTGGTTGTTTTGTGTCCATAAGATTAAGCCTCCGACAAATATGGCTATCCCAATTATAGTATAAATTTTGCTTGAGCTGTTTAAATTAAGTGCCAAGATGCCAAGTATTGCTGACGTCAGCCAATAAAAGATAGCCACTTGCCTTTTTGAAAAACCGGAGTCAAGAAGCCTGTGATGAAGATGGCTTCTATCTCCCCAAACAGGTGATTTTCCTTGGCTTATTCTTCTTATGACAACATAAATAGTGTCAATAATGGGAACTCCAAGAACAACAATCAAGGTGCCAACTTTGGCAGTTGAAAGAATGGCTAAAATAGCCAAAAGATACCCGCCCAATGTTGAACCTGAGTAGGAAGGCATTATTTTTTGAGGATAGAAGTTCCATGGTAGAAAACCAAGATAGGCGCCGGCTGTAATTAAAGCTAGGATAATAACAGGCCACTGGGTGATATCAGCTGAAAATTTTAGAGATAAGGCGGCGATGGTTAGAGCTGCAATGACAATCACACCAGGAAGTTGGCCGTCGATTCCCTTTGCCCCCATATTTACCATATTCATTACCACAAAAATCCAAAAGATAGCAAGAAGACTGCCTAAAATATGAATTTGAAACTTGTCACCGAAAAAATTCGCAGTAACTTGAGGCCCTGAAAGATTTATTATTCCGCCTTTGGGGTTGGTGATGAAATTGATGCTGATACCTGAAACTACAGGAATTGTGAGTATTAGAAGTTGGCTGATTATTCTCAAATATGGATTGAGGTTGAATTTGTCGTCAAGAAGTCCTAGAAGAAGAATAAAGAAGGCGCCTGACATTATGGCAATTAAGTATTTGTCAAAAGGGAGAAAAAGAAAAGCGGAAATCACAATTCCCACAAAAATTGCAAGTCCTCCACCTCTTGGAACAGGATAAGTATGAATGGTCTTGGGTTGGCGATTTTTTTTGGGGTCGTCGATGAGATTAAATTTCCATGCGAGTTTAATTACCAAGGGAGTAAAAAGCCAGGTAATTAAAGCAGGCAATAAAAAAGCGCCGATAAAATTTCTATTCATTAAATATTTCCAACTAGAAAAATGATTTTGGCAATTGAGACAAGAGAAAAGAAAGACAAGAAGATAAGAGAGTAAATTAAAATCTGTCTTGCAAATTTTTCTTTGACAAAAATAGAAATCAAGAAGTTGATGATAGAGAAAAAGATGGTTAGGAAAGCAGGCAGAGTAAGAAAAATTGTCTTTACCAGTTGTGTTTCCCCTTCAGGCATTCCATAAAGAAGCGGTACTTCAGGAGGAAGGTTTTTCCTTAATAAAACGACTGTTCCAATGAGAGCGAGATTGATAAATATGACAACAAGAAAAATCTTTTTAAATGTATCCATTTCCTTGTCTTTTTGGATAGGGATATTATTTGTAAGTGGGAGATTTATTCCCTTTTTGGCAAAGGAAAGATTTTTAAACTGTTTTAAAAAAGTGGCTTTGCGGTCAGTCATTTTGTTCTTTGATTTTAGCTTAAAAATCAAAGAGATGCCACTTTGGTAGATGGAAGAACGTATAATCTTGTCCCATCCTTTATCTCTTGAAGGTTTATTTTTAGATAATTTACTTCAAGCCAGCTTTCAAGTTTGGGGAGATTTTCTGAATTGGGAAAAATAACAACGATTTTTGGTCTTGAGGCAATTATTTTTTCTTGAGCTTCATCTTTGCTCCAGAAATCCTTGATATGGTAATCTGCGACATATTTTATTGGTGGCAACCTTCGCGACAGCGCGTAAACTTTGGCATCATCTCCCCAAACAAAAATTCTGTCTTTTTTACTAGTGGTCTCTCTTATGAATTTAGCAATTGTGTAATTTCTTTCTACCTCCTTCCCAAAATGATTGAGATATTCTCTTTTGGTTATTTGACCGGTTGCAAGGTTTATAAAGTTTTTATAAAAAGGAAAACTAGGATAATACCAAAATTTGAAGTAGACAGGTACAAAGAAGGCAAGAGTTAAGGGGATGACAGCAAGAGATTGGGTAAGATCGTTTCCGACAAAAAGTGTTCCCAAAAGAAGAGAAATTGAAGGTATTGTTTGGACTAGATAATGAGGATATGGCCTTTCAGAAAGTGTTGCGGCAAAAAGCGACAGAAGAAGCCAGCCTGAAATAAAGGCAAAATTTTTGTTTATTTTTTTTCTTGTAAGATAAATCAAAATCAAACCTAAAAAGACAATAAAGGCTCGAGCTAGAAGCGGGGCGTTTTTGATGTAAAAAGGCAATGTTTTTGCTTCAGGGTGCCAAGATGAGAGATAACCAACATTCTGCAGGAAGGCTGCCTTGATATAATCAGAAAGCGCTCCTTTAGCAAAATAACAGATCAAAGTTAGAAAAATTGGTGTGAGGACACCAATACTTAGATAAAAAGTCTTTTTGATTATATTTTTAATTTCTTTATTGTCTATTTTTTTGATGCTTAAAATCCAAAGAAAAATAATTGCAGGCAAGTCAAAAATTGCCGGCACTTTCAAAAGGACTGCTATTGAAAAAATAAGACCTGAAAGAAAAAGATATTTTGGCTTATCTTTTAATATGGCAATTAAGAAGGAAAGCATTATTGGCCCGATCATCAAGATTTCTGAGTTAACAATATTCCCTTCAAGAAGAGGGAGATTCGTCAAAAGAGCAAAAATTATGGTAGACACTTTAACCATATCTTTATTTTTAGAGAAAAGATTCTCGCTTAGCTTAAAGAAGATGAAGACAGTTAAAAGATTCCAAACAGCCAAAATTGCCTTAAAACCAGCCAAATTACCGGCTGCTGCTGCCAAAAGATAAATTAGGGGGGGTTTGTTGTCGTGGATGTCTTTATAAAGAGTCAAATTTTGCCTTATTCCTTGCCCTAAGGTAAGGTATATTGTTTCGTCTCCATAGGAATAAGGCATAAAAAGTGTTGGAATTCTTAAAAGCGAAACTAGAACAAGAAGAATAATTAGCCATCTTGGTATTTTTTTGATTTGGTCTTTCATTTTTTCTTGAGCCAAACAACTTTCAATTCGCCAAACTTTTTGACTTCGTCAATTGAGTAGTTTTTAATTTTTATCTCATCCTCGCTTCCGCTTGTGATAACTCCTATTCTTTTAACATTTGGTATTTCTTTGATAACATCGTCTTTTGTCATTTGAGCGGTACCTACATAGTAAGGCAAGCTTTCTGATGGGTTGTAAATAGGTGCTTCAAGGCCGTAGAATTTGCTTTCCCAAAGATGGTGAGCTGATGAATTCCAATTGATAAGAAAGTCGTCTTTGGTTTTAGTTTCTTTGATGTAATTTGCAAGTTCAGAAAAAGGTTTTTTGGTGGGGTGAAAAAAGTAGTTATAGTCGATGATGCCAAAAAGGATAATAACAGCAATAATTATGGGAGTTGAGATTTTTCTTCTGTTTGAAGACACAAGAATCATAGCAGCAGGAATGGTATAGAGAAGGTATCGGTTAAAGAAAATAGATTGCATTTTTTGGGAGATGACCCAGGTGATGATAATAGGGAAAATAAAAAAGCTAAGAATAAAAAAGCTCTTTTTAATCTCTTTATGCCATTTTCTTAAAATGAGAATAGCAAAAATTAGATAAAGGGCAATTTGTCCTAGAGTCTTATTGATAAAGGGCAATTTGACAACTGGATTTTTAATTCCTTCGGCCAGATATTCATAAATCAAATTTCTTAAATCAATTAAGGTAGGCTTCCCTAGCCAAAAACCTCCTGTTACCATTTTGGTCTGACGGTAAAGAGGGTAAACCCATGGCAAATATAAAATTGCAGCAATAACAAGGCCGCGGAAAACTTTTTTAGCACCACCCCTATTGCCAAACAAGAATTCAAATATCATCCACAAAGCTTGTAGAAAAACAGCAAAAATGGCAAAGTGGTGAGAATACAAAGCCCAATCAACAGAAAGAGCATAAGCAACAACGGGAGCCAAAGATGAGCCTTTTTTCTTTTTCTCCTCCCTTTTAATTAACTTTAAGAAAAAGTAAGTTGAGGAAGTGACTCCAAGAGCAAGTATTGAATACATTCTTCCCTCAAAAGCATAGGTGAAGAAAAATGGATTTAGGAAAGTTAAAATAGCTGAGATAATTCCTGTCTTTTTTCCCCAAAGTAGTTTTGCTATTAGATAGACAAAAAGTATGGTGACAACAAAGTAAGTGAAAGATAAAGTTCTAATTGAGACTTCACTGATGCCGAAGATTTGATACCAAAAGTGAAGAGTTAGGTTGTATAAGGGGGGCGAAGTATCGCGAATGATGATTTTTATAATCTCAAGAGGCTGATTTTTGGAAAGAACAGCCGAGAAAGCTTCATCTCCCCATAGACTGGCGTTAAATTGATTGAGCATTAGAATAATTCTAGCAGAAAATGTGAAGAAGAAAAAAGTTATACCTTTTCAGTAACTTTATACTCAAGATATTTTCCAAGCATCAGCCTTGTATGAGCATCAATTCCAGGCAAAGCAGAGAGGAAAAAACCAGCAATTGGCATAAGTACAAATTCTAAGGGAGTGAGAATTGTTTTAATTAAAGGATAATCCTTCGGCTTTTTGGGCTTGTATTTACTATCAAGAATTAAAGTGATACCAAGGAATAAAAGTGCGGTTGTTAGGATTGCAGAGGATATTTTGGGTACCATATAGCCAAGGGTGGTTCTGCCAAAAGCAGGATTAAGAATGGTTGGCAAAGTTAACCCGATGGTGATGGCAAACCAGTTTACAGGCCAGAGAAGATGTGCCCAGAGGGCGTGTATGATACGGGTGGTTTTGTCCCAGAAAGGAATTTTAGGGCTTGAGAAATAATTTTTTATGATCCAAGGCAAATCAGATACTCCCCAAGCCCAGCGTTTATATTGGTTATATTGATTTTTGATAGTTGCCCAAAAACCTTTGGCGAGTGCTGCATCCACATAGATGGGTAAATAGATTGGTTCTACTTCTACTTGCCCATTTTTTTTGAAGAAAGCTTTAAAGAATATTCCCCAATCTTCAGGGATTTTGTCGGGATCCCAGTAATCTGTCTCATCAAGAAGCTTGAATGAAAGAGAATAATTTTGTTGGTTGATTAGTCTATCTTTTCTTGGTAGTTGTGAAAGGTTCCAGATTGATCCAAGAGTGTTGGGGACGCGGGTAATAGCAGGTAGATCCCAGATGTTGTTGTAGAAAAGTATTGCCGGTTGCCAGAAGTAATTGTATCTTTTAGGGTTGTCAAGAAATTTATAAGTAAGGCAAGCAAAGTGATTGGGATGATATTTATGATCTGCGTCGCAGCTTGTTACTGTTAGATATTCCATATCCAGTTTTTTCTTTTTGATGACATTTTCTTTTGCCCAAATTGCTGCATATCTTTCATTTGAAGATTTGCCCACCGCTTCGCCAGAGGTTAACTTGTGATGGGTAAAATAAAGCCCTCCAAAAATATTTTTAAACCTTTTTTTAAGAGCTTTGATTTTTTTCTCTCTTTCTTTTCTATCTTCTTTCTCTTCCATTGCAACCACCACCAAAATTTGTTTTCTTGGGAGAGTTTGTTTTTCAAGCGAGCCAATGGTTCTTTCTAAGATGTGAAGAGGTTCCTTATATGTTGGAATAATGACAAAGTGTTTCACTTTTTGATAGTCGGGGAATGATTTTAGGTCTTTAAGCCAGTCATATCTCATTGCCGCCTGGATTCTTGTATGGGAGATAAGAGAGACAATAGCAATTTGCAAGGACTGGTAAAACCAGTAGATATTGTAAGCGAGGATAAAGTAGGCAACAGCGTTTGGTATTAAAATAATGCCCCAATAAGGGAAAAGTATCAGGTTCCAAGAGATAAAACCAGGAAGGATTTCAAGCAACCTTTGGACTAGTTTTTCTTTTTGGCTTAGTCTTATTTCAGCCATATTCTTTTAGGGTAATCTTTTAAAGAGAGGTTCTTTTATTTTTTCTATTTTGCCCGAAAATTGTTTTTCTATTTTTTCAGCTGACATCGGAATAAATGGCTTAACATTAAAAGCAATTTTTCTAATTTCTTTGATTAAAGTGTTAAGAATATTAGTTTTCTCTTTTGTATTCACCCAAAGCTCTTTTTTGTTGACGACGCCGTCAAGCTCCGAGATCTTTTGCCAGATAAATTCCAAAGCAAGGTCAACTCTAAACGAATCAAGATGATTTTCTACTTCTTGGTAAAATTCTGATTTTTCTTTTTCCTCTATTTTGATATCAGCTATTTCAGCCAAACGACTGACTCTTGCAACCAAATTACCAAGACCGTTAGCTAGTTCACTATTATAAACTTCTTTGATTTTGTCTAAATTAATATCTACATCGCTTGTTAGTGGTCCATATTTTAGGAAGAAATAACGCACAGCATCACTACCAAACTGGTTTACCAGTTCTGATGGTCTGATAACGTTTCCAAGAGATTTTGAGATTTTTTGGCCATTTAATGAAATAAAGTCGTGAGCGAGTATTGTCTTTGGAAGAGGATATCCTGCGCTTTTGAGCATCGCCGGCCAATAAATGGCATGAAACCTTAAGTTGTCTTTCCCTAAGATATGAACGTCCGCCGGCCAACAATTTTCGCTAGCACCATAAGTTAGGTAGTTGATAAGAGCATCAAACCAGACATAAATTGTATGCTTTGGATCATCAGGCACAGGAATACCCCATTTAACATCTTGCCTTGAGACAGAAAAGTCTTTTAGGCCATTTTTGATAAAAGCAATTACTTCATTTCTTTTTGTTTCAGGCCAGACAAACTCTGGGTGTTTTTTAATATGGTCAAGAAGAAAATCTTGATATTTGGAAAGGCGGAAGAAATAATTTTCTTCCTCTATCTCCAAAGGCTTAAGATGGGGATGAAAAGGGCATTTGCCGTCTTTGAGATCGGATTCGTTAAGAAAGTTTTCGCAACCCTCGCAATAAAAGCCCTTATACTTTCCAAGATAAATATCGCCGTTTTTTTTGGATTTAAGATAAAATTCTTGAGCAAATTTGACGTGATCCGAATCTGTAGTTCTTATAAATCTGTCATAGGAGATATCAAGCGCTTCCCATTCCTTTTTATCAAGCTTTGCTATTTCATCAACAAAAGCTTGTGGGTCTTTACCACTTTCTTTTGCGTTTTTTTCAACTTTTTGGCCATGTTCATCTGTTCCTGTCAGAAAGAAAGTTTTTTCTTTTTTCTGGCGGTGATAACGGGCAAGTGAGTCGGCCAATATTTTTTGATAAGAATGGCCGATGTGAATGACATCATTTGCGTAGTCAATAGCGGTTGTGACAAAAAATTTCTTTTGCATAAGGCTATTTTACTGCAAGTGAGTTTAATAAGCCAGAATTAAGAGGAGCCAGTAATTTTTTTGATTTTATCTGCCCAGACAGTTGCCCACTCTTCAGCCTCTATTTTTTTAAGACCCAGGTCAAAGCCTTTGTTTTTATACATAAAGGCAACATCGGCAATCGTGGCTGATGAAACTTTTAAGTTGTCTCTGATATTGCTGTAACTTCTTCCTTTTTTAAGCCAGTAGCCAACGGCCAGTCTTTTAGCAAAAGCTTCAAGCTCGTTTTCCATAAAGAAGTCGTTGAGGAATAAAATTGCTTCGTTTATATCTTTTAAGTCGGCTATCACCTGGGCGAAGGTTTTGATTATTTGTTCTCTTAAAATAGGATTTAATTTTTGTCTTGAGACTCTCATTATCTTTGATTGATTAAACTACTATTTTTAGTATAGCAGAAAGTTCTTTGGGGTCAATTGTTTCTTAAGTTATAATTCAGATATGGGTATTCAAGAAGAATTGGAAAAATATAACATAATCCCTGATCCTCTAAAAGACCAGTTTTTCTTAAAGGATGAAAAAATGGTTGATGAGATTGTAAGATTTGCAGATTTGAGTAAAGATGATATTGTTCTTGAAATTGGGGCAGGAACAGGAGTTCTTACAAAAGAGCTTGCCAAAAGAGCCGGAAAAGTAATTGCTTTTGAGATCGATAGAAAATTTAAGCCTTTTTTAGAGAAACTTCCAAGTAATGTCGAAGTCTATTATGAAGATGCTTGGAATTATGTGCAACTTCATGGTAAGTATAGGAAGAGAAAAGAATATAACAAGGTAATATCCAACCTTCCATATTCATTCATCGAGCCGTTTTTGCACAATTTGACTTTCCTTGAATATGATAAAGTCATTCTTCTTGTCCCGCTTAAGTTTCTAAAGAAGATTGAGGGGAATGAAGTTTTTGCTTCTTTTTTCAAAGCCAAAGTTTTGCTTGAGGTGCCAAAAGATAAGTTTTACCCAGTGCCAAGAACTAATTCGGTGGTTATAGATCTAGTGAAACTTGACGATCCTGTTAAGACTAAAAATTTGGGGTTGTTTTTGCGCCAGTATATGTACCAGCATGAAGGTCAGTTGGTCAAGAATTCTTTGATGGAGGGGATAATCAAATATAAAAGACTAGTTTATTCAAAGAAGGTGACTAAAAACGAAGCAAGAATGATTATTCAAGAAAAGGAAATTGATAAAAACTTACTTGAGAGTCATCCTAAAAGCCCTGAAATTTACAAGATTGTTGAGGAAAGATTTACTGGCTAATTCTTTGACTCTTTTTTTAAGTATTCTAGGACTTCTTTTAAGAAACGATTTAAATTTTCGGATTCGGGGTCTCTTATATAAAAGTCGAGTTCAGATGCAGCCTCAATAGCTCCGAAAAGTTCTTGGTCTTCTTTAAATAAATTATCTTTCAGAAGATACACAAAAAGCTTGTTTGAGATAGCGGAGAGATCGTCACTTGATATTAGGCCTTTCTTGAATTCATCTATCGCAAGCAAAAACAATTTTTTGATTTTGCTTAATTTGATGTTTTTTTCGCTTACTATGCTAACCTTCCTTTTATATTCTTCAAATTTTTCATAAGGGAAAGGTGTCTTTATTGTCTTGTTTTTAGCTTTATTTCTATTGTCTTTCATAGTCATTGCTTTTTTTCTTGATCTTTGGTTTTTTACGATGATTTAAGATCAAGGTCGCATTCATATTAGACGGATTATATAAATCTTTACGGTTAGAAATCAAACCGAGGGGGCGCCTTTCTTGTTATAAATTTGAAGCTGTTTGGCGTGATATAATAAGCATATGATTCAAGATTTACTCCTCAAAAAACCTTATCTTGTTTGGTATGTAAAAGATAAGCGCAAACTTTCAAAGAAGGCGGCGGTCGAAGCTATTCTCAACTATGGCACTTGGCAGGATTTTTTGGAAGCAGAAAGAATCTTGGGTGTAAAGGAGATGAGATCTATTTTTGAGGAGTTGAAGAAAAAAAGAGGTAACCTGCGAGTGAAAACAATAAATTATTTCAATCTTTATTTTTCCAAATATGCATAGCGAAGTACTTTCTTTTGAACTGGCTTATTTCGGGGATATTGATTATTCGGAAGAGATTGATTTTATGAAAGGTTTCAAAATCGATGATAATAAGATCAAAAAAGAGCTTGTGAAGTTTAGTCTTACAAAATAACAGTCGAAAGGGGATTTACTCTTCTCTGGGGAACCTCGTCTTACAAAGCTTGTTCCTTAATTTCTGATCAAAACAAAAGTTAGAAAAAGGACGACTACAGTGATGAGAATTAGCACAGCTGGCGGATAGATAATACCTAAATGCCTTAGAAAAAGTATTTCTACAATAAGGGTCGCGATTATAAGACTTCTTCTTGCATTTAAAAGAATTGCAGAGAGGGTAAAAAAGATAGCTAGCCAAAGGATAATAATAAAGGTAATGACAATAAGGGTTGACTCAGGGCTTGTTAGAAAGAAAAGTAGGGTAAGTAAAGTCCAAAGAACGAGGGTTAAAATAAAAGTAGGCAGGTAATTTTTTCTTGATTTTGCTAGAATTTTTGCCTTGTTTCTTGGTTTATTCAAAAAAAGCGCTTTTGGTTGGGGTTTTGGCTTTAAAGTGTTAAAATATCTAAGTCGCCTTTTAATTCTGTTTATGGAAAATAACATATTACTTCTTTTGATTTTAGCAGGTTTTTTGTTTTTAGCTTTTTTGATTAACAAAAAGCTCTCAGAAGTTGCTGATAAATCAAAACCGTCTGATGAACTTCTTGAATACTTGCGCACCACAAACCGAAGGCTTGATGAACAGACAAAGCATTTTAGCCAGACTTTGGGCGAATCAACCAAAGTCTTAAACGAGAGGCTTGATAATGCAGCTCGTGTTATTGCCTCGGTTCAAAGAAACATAGGCGAGATGAGTGAGATAGGAAGGAGTATGAAGGATCTGCAGGAATTCTTGCAGTCGCCAAAGTTAAGGGGAAATATTGGAGAGCAAGTTTTAAAGGAAATATTGGGACAGTTTTTACCCAAGAGTTCTTTTAACTTGCAATATACTTTTAGATCAGGAGAAAAGGTTGATGCTGCAATTAAGACTCAGGCTGGAATTATTCCTGTTGATTCAAAATTCCCAATGGAAAATTTTAGACAAATGGTATCCTCTTCTGATTCAAAAAGAAGCGAATTTGAAAAACTTTTTGTGCGCGATGTTAAAAAACATATAGACGATATCTCAAAAAAATATATTCTGACTGATGAGGGGACTATTGACTATGCCTTGATGTATATACCTTCTGAAGCTGTTTATTACGAGGTTGTTAATAATCAAGATCTTTTTGACTACGCGGCTTCAAAAAGAGTTTTGCCTGTTTCACCTACTACTTTTTATGCCTATATCAAGGCAATTCTTATGAGTTTTGAAGGTCAGAAAATTGAGGCCCAAGCACGGGAGATTTTATCTTCTTTAAGGGCGATTAAAAAAGATTATGATCGAGTGGGTGAAAATTTGAATACTCTTCAGAAGCACTTAACCAACGCTTTTAATATGATGGGCAATGTCTTTTCCTCCTTTACCCAGCTTGGGCAAAAGATTAACTTGACTCAAAACCTCGGTGGAGACAAAAAGGAAAAGCTTCTTGAAGAAAGTTAATTTTATGGCAAATAAAAAATTGAACCCTGAGCAATTAACAGCAATTAAGCACGATAAAGGGCCACTTTTGATTATTGCTGGCGCAGGAACTGGTAAGACTACTGTTATTGTTGAGAAGATAAAATATCTTATTCAAAAAGGTTTTGCCAAGCCTTCTGAGATTTTAGCCTTAACCTTTACCGAAAAAGCGGCTTCTGAAATGGAATCAAGAGTTGAAGAAGCCTTGCCTTATGGCTATCTTGAGATGTGGATCTCAACCTTTCATTCTTTTTGTGATCGGGTTTTAAAAGAAGAAGCTTTAAATATCGGTCTTGATAGCCGCTATCGTCTTTTGACTGAAGCGGAGTCTGTCCAGCTTTTAAAAGACAATCTCTTTAAGCTTGAACTTGATTATTTTCGTCCACTTGGTAACCCCACCAAATTTTTGGAAAGTTTATTAAAACATTTTTCTCGCCTTCAGGATGAGGATATCTCTCCTAAGGAGTATCAAGATTGGGTTGAAAGAAAACTTAAGACTAAAGGTTTAAAAGAAGAGGAAAAAATAGAAATTTCAAAATGGAAAGAGCTTTCTTCCGCTTATTATGCTTATGATGAGATTAAGACTACTGGTAGTTTAATGGATTTTGGCGATTTGATTGTTAAAACATTGAAGCTTTTTCGCGAAAGGCCAAATATTCTGAAAAAATATCAAAAGCGTTTTAAATATATTTTGGTTGATGAGTTTCAGGATACTAATTTTGCCCAAAACCAATTGGTAAAGCTTATTGCAGGCAAAAATGGAAATTTAACGGTAGTTGGTGATGATGATCAGAGTATTTATCGCTTTAGAGGGGCGGCGGTTAGTAATATCATTCAGTTTAAAAAAGATTTTCCCAAAGCAAAGGTGGTAGTTTTGACCAAAAACTATCGTTCTACTCAAGAAATTTTGGATAAGGCTTATGTTTTAATTCAGAATAATAATCCTGACAGGCTTGAAACTGTAGAGAAAATTGACAAAAGACTGATAGCTATTAACAAAAAGAAAGGTGAAGAAGTTTCTTTCATTAAGACTAAGAAAGCGGAAGATGAGGCAGAAAAAGTGGCGCAAGAAATATCAAGGCTTGTCAAGGAAGAAGGCTATTCTTATTCTGATATCGCAATTTTAGTGCGTGCCAATAATCATGCTGATTCTTTTATCCGCGCTCTTTCCCGACACGGTTTGCCTTACCAATTTTTAGGACCGGGGAAGCTTTTCAGGCAGCCTGAAGTTATTGATTTAATTTCTTATCTTAAAGTCCTTGATGACGTGTCAGATTCTGTTTCTTTTTACCGACTTTTAACTCTTGATCATTTTGACATTTCAGGAAGAGATCTTGCCTTAATTGGGAGTTTTGCTAAAAAGAAGAATCTTTCTTTGTTTGAGGCTTGCGAAAAAATTGATGAGATAGGTATATCACTTGAAACAAAAGAAAAAATTAAGAAAATACTTGAGATTATCAAAAGACACCTTGGTCTTTTGGGTAAAGACACAGCGGGACAAGTTCTTTATTATTTTCTTGAGGACACAGGTCTTTTAACAAAACTTGTTTCTCCTGATACTCCAGATGCTCAAAGTAAGGCAGCAAATATTGCCAAGTTTTTTGAAAAAATCAAAAATTATGAAACCAATCACCAAGATGCAAGCGTCAGGTCAGTTGTTAATTGGCTTGACCTGTCAAGCGAATTAGGGGAGTCGCCTCTTGCGACAGAAATTGATTGGTCCGAGGGGAATGCTGTTAATATCTTGACGGTTCACTCAGCCAAAGGTCTTGAGTTTCCGGTTGTTTTCTTGGTTAATTTGGTAGTTGAGCGTTTTCCCTCTCGTGAGAGAAGCGAGACAATCCCCATCCCTGATGAATTGATAAAAGAGATTTTGCCCAAAGGAGATTATCACCTGGAGGAGGAAAGGCGGCTTTTTTATGTAGGGATGACTCGAGCTAAAGAAAGGCTTTACCTCACAGCTGCCAGTTTTTATGGCGATGCAAAAAGAGAAAAGAAGCTTTCGCCTTTTGTAATAGAAACTTTCGGGAGTGAAGCTGCCAGAGTTAAAAAAGATGAGGAAGAAAAGCAGTTAAGTCTGCTTGATTATGCGCCTTTAGTTGATTCAGCCTTGCCTCAAAAAGATAAACTTTTTATAGATTATCTTTCTTATTCTCAGATTGAGTCTTTTAAAACTTGTCCCCTTCACTATAAGTTGAAATATATTTTAAAAGTTCCGACTCCTCCTTCTGCGTCTCAAAGTTTTGGTACTTCTATTCACCTTGCATTGCGGGATTTTTACCGGCTTTCAATGAAAAGCTCATTTGCTTTTCAAGATAAGAAAAAGCTTATAGAAGTGGTGTTTGATCTTTTTGAGAAAAATTGGATTCAAGAAGGTTATATGTCAAAGTCACATGAGAATAAATTTTTTGAAAAAGGTAAAAGGTACTTGGAAGAGTATATCTTGAAACAATTTAACCCCAAAGTAAAAACTGTTTTGACCGAGGAATCTTTTGTTATACCGCTTAACACTAATTATAAAGAAAGACCTCTTAAAATAGGAGGAAGAATTGATAGAGTTGATATTTTGGATGATGGTAGAATTGAGATTGTTGATTACAAAACTGGTGCGAATGTACCTACTCAAAAGCAAATTGATAAAGATTTACAGATGTCTTTTTACGCGCTTGCTGCAACTACCCTTCGTGAAGTTCCATTTGGCAAAAAACCTGAAGAAGTTGTTTTAACTTTCTATTATTTTGAAGATGGCAAAAAGATAAGTACAGTTAGAAGTGCAAAGCAGCTTGAAGAGGTGAAAAATGAAATCTTTAAAATTAGAGAGGAGATTGAGAACTCAGATTTTGAGTGTTCCGGAAGCTTTCTTTGCAAAAATTGCGAATTTAAAGTTTTTTGCTCACCAAAAGTTTAAATTGATTTTAAAAAACGCTCCGGGATAGGTGATTTCTTCTCCACCAAAACTTTTCTTGAAGTGTGAGAAGCCAAGCCATTTTTTGTCAGGAAAGCGGGGATCAAAGACGCCTTCAAAATCAAAGTTGAGACATTTGTTCTTTTTAGCCCAGAGAACTCCCTGCCAGACAATTTGATATTGAATTAATTTTTCTCTTGCTTTTTTGTTGGTAAAGGCTTGCCAGTAGTAGGCGTTCCACTTATTTTTTAAAAAAATAGCGCCAGATGCTGCTCCTTGACTATCCTTATAAAGCAAAAACAGGGCATTTTCTTTAAAAATTTGTGACAAGTTTTTAATTTGATTAAAAGGAGGTATATACCTTTTGAAGTCAACTGATTTTTTCCAAAGAGAATAAAATTCTGTCAAGTCTTTTCTTTGACATTTTTTGATTTTGATGTTTTTTGTTTTTTTGATTGAAAGACGACAGTCTTTTTTCGTCTTTTTTAGTATTGTTTCAAGCTTTTGCGAGAGATCAATTACTAAAGTTTTTGAGGGTAGATAAGGTTTTATTTGCCTGAAGTTTAATTTTTTGAGAATTTCAGCTTGTCTTTCATCTTTGGGCTCAACTATGGTAATTGTTATTTTCTCCTCCAGGATAATTTTTTTAAGAAAGGATGTGTCAAGAGTTTCAGGCCGTTGAACTTTGGTTATTTGCAAAAAAGGTAAAATCTTGCGAATAAAATAGTAGACATTTTTTTGTTTTTTTATCTTCCAGCCAAGTCTTGAAAGGTAAAAAGTGTAAGTTTGGTCTTGCCTGATATCATTCATCTAAGAATTGGCAGAATCTTTTTTAAGATTATCCATCTTAGTTTATCTGCTAGAGAATAAATACGATAAAAGGGCTTATTGATGATTAAATCATAGCTGCCTATGAATTTAACCACCTTGGGGTTATAACCTTCTTTGAAGCGAGTGAAGCCTTTGCCTTCTTCTTTGCCCCAGAGGTCAAAGGTTTTAAGACCTAACTTTTTTCCAAATCTAATCGCTTCCCACATCATTAAATTGCTTGCCATTAGTTTGTGATATCTGTAATCTGAAGCGCCGTAAGGGTAGTAAAGAAAGTCTTTGAAGGCAAAAACAATCCAGGCCACGATTATTTTTTTTCTGTATTTGGCAACAAGTAAATGAGCAATAGGCTCTCTCCCTTCTTTTTTGGGTAAAAGATGGAGATGTTTCCACATAAGTTTGTGATAAAGTGGAGTGTGGGCATAAAAATTTTGTCTTTTAGCAGTTTCAAAGGTAAGTTTGAGATATTTTTCAAAAGCAGCGTCTGAGTTATCTTCTTCAACTGTTACACCCTTTCTTTGGGCATAGCGGATGTTATATCTTGTTTTTGGGTGAAATGATGAAAGGAGCTCTTCCTCGCTTTTTGTCAAATCTATCCAAAAAGATTCGGGGGTAAAAAGGCGTTTTCCATTGACGCAACCTTCTTTTTTGAGTATTGATTCTGCTTTTTTTGCTTTTTCTTTTTCTTCATAGGTAATATTTGGCTCAAGTTTTACAAAGATGGCTTTATTTTCTCTTGCAATTTTCTTTATATCACTAAGCACGCTTGCACTTGGCATCCCGCCACGAATTAAAGTCCCAATTGTAAAGCTGGTCTTGGGAATTTTACTAAAGATTATCTGATAGTTGTCTCTTCTTACAACTTTATTTCCCCATTCTTTTCTAAATTCTCCCCATTCCCAGCTTTGAAGAGGATGATCTACTTTAAGATTGAAATTCTGTGCATCCTTTTTTGTCATATTAGAGGTATTTCTTAATTATACTCTCGAAGGAATAGAAATCGTCTATTTTTTCTTTGAGATCTTTTTTTGGAATTTCTTCCAAATTATTTTCTATTTTATTTATCAAGTCTTCTGGTATGTCTTCTAAAAAGCGAGATGGGGGGTTTGATATGTTTTCGCCAAAGAAAAGCCTCTTGACAGCACACGAGAGAAAAAGCATTTCTTTAGCACGAGTTATGCCAACATAAGCAAGTCTTCTTTCTTCCTCAAGCTGGTTTATATCATCAAGGCTTCTTGAGTGAGGGAAAATGCCTTCCTCCATGCCAACAATAAAGACGATTTTAAACTCAAGGCCTTTTGAAGCATGAAGAGTCATTAAAGTAACCATATCTTGGTTCTCGTCTTGGCTTTTTATTTTGCCGCCTTTTTCTTGTTCAGCCTCAATTAAAGCTACATTTTCCAAGAAATCAGATAAGCTAGTAAACTCGCGAGCTACCGATCTTAATTCTTTGATATTTTCAAGCTTGGCTATATTTTCTTCACTTTCTTTCTGGAAGCGTTTAAGATAATCCGTTTTTTCAATAACCAGATCCATTATTTCAAGGGTGGACAAATCTTCGGTTTTGTCTTTTATTTCTTCTTTTAGTGAGATAAATTTTTCAAAACGTCTTTTGCCAAGTTTTAGTATTCTTCTTTTGGAGACAGAATCCTTTGGATTTGCAATAAGTCTTAAGAAAGAGACGATATCTTTAATTTCTGCTCTGCCATAAAATCTAATCCCTCCAACCAGACGGTAAGCTATACCCTGGTTTAAGAAAGCTTCTTCAATGGTTCTTGATTGGGCGTTGGTGCGATAAAGTACAGCAATATCTTTCTTTTTGTTTTCTTTCTTTTCAAGAAGCTCTTTCACTTTTTCGGCTACGAAGTTGGCTTCATCTTTACCGCTTGAAGCAAAATAAAGCGTTATTTTTTCTCCTTTTTGGTTTTTGGTCCAAAGCCGAAGTATAGGGTGTGATGAATTTTTGGCGATTATTGAGTTTGCGGCATCAAGTATATTTTGAGTTGAGCGGTAGTTTTGCTCGAGGTTGATAATCTTGATTTGAGGAAAGTCGCGGATAAGGTAGTTAATGTTTCTGAAATCGGCACCGCGCCAGGAGTAAATTGATTGTGAAGCATCACCAACCGCAGTTATATTTTTGTGAATTTCAACCAGGTTTTTGGTCAAAAGATATTGGACTTTGTTGGTGTCTTGCCATTCATCAACCAAAACAAATTTTAGTTTTTCCTGCCATTTTTCTTTGATTTTTTGATTTTCTTTAAGGAGGTTTAAAGCGTAAACAAGAAGATCGTCAAAATCTAAAGCGCCTGCTTTTTTAAGTTTTTTTTGATAGGTTTGATAGATGAGGCTGATATTTTCTTGCCACTCGCCATGGGCAATTTGAAAGTAATCATCAGGTGTAATTAAATTATTTTTGAGTTCTGATATTTCGCCAAGAATGATTTTGGGTTTATAAAAATCAGGTGATAAATTTCTTGACTCGGCAATTTCTTTGATTAAATCTTTGCTATCCTCTTCATCATAAATAACAAAATCACGAGGCACGCCAATATAGGTTCCGTCTATTCTTAACAATTTGGCGCAGAAAGAATGGAAAGTCCCAGCGAAAGCAGGTTTGTTTTTGGTTAAAAAGGCTATCCTTTGCCTCATTTCACCGGCTGCTTTGTTGGTAAATGTCAAGAGGAGTATGTTTTCAGGATTTGCTTTTTGAGTTTCAATCAGCCAAGCGGCTCTATAGGTCAAGACTTTGGTTTTGCCACTTCCTGCCCCTGCTAAAACCAAAAGAGAAGATCCGTTGTAGGTTACCGCCTCCTTTTGTTCTTTGTTTAATCCTTCAAGCAGGTTGTTTGTCATTGTTTTATGGTTTAAACTACTTTAGTTAGTATGGCAAAGGAAAAAAAATTATCAAGGCGGATTTTGAAGTTAAGAGCTAGTGTTTTAAAAATCAGAAGGAAAATTTTTAAAAATGTCTGGTTTGTAAGAGGGATTATTTTTTCTTCCATTTTGGTTTTGTTTTTTATCTTGGTCTTTGGTCTTATAAAGTTTATCCAAAATACAAGAGTTCATTATTACCTTGATCTATTTCGTGCTTTTGCTTTTTCTTCAACTTCTGATTTTAGATCAACTGGCACAAGAGTTAACTTTTTAATCTTGGGTAAAGGAGGGGCGGGGCATGAAGCACCTGACTTGACAGATACTATGATTTTTGTCTCTTTAAAATTGAAAGATAAAGAACAAAAACCGGGAATTTATTTAATTTCCTTGCCTCGTGACATCTGGATTGAACCTTTAAGGGCTAAATTAAATAGTGTCTATTATTGGGGAAATAAAAAAGAGGCAGGAGGAGGATTGGTCTTATCAAAAGCGGTGGTTGAAGAAGTAACAGGTGAGCCTGTTCATTACGCCTTGGTGGTTGATTTTTCTTTGTTTAAAGAGGTTATTGACAGCTTGGGCGGTATTGATGTTTATGTTGAAGAGCCTTTTGTTGACGAATGGTATCCGATAGCAGGTCGAGAGAATGATAATTGTAATGGCGACCCGCTTTTTAAGTGCCGTTATGAAACTGTTCGATTTGAAAAAGGGTGGCAAAAAATGGATGGTGAGACTGCTTTAAAATTTGTTCGTTCTCGTAAAGCTCAAGGTGATGAAGGGAATGATCTTGCTCGAGCAAAAAGGCAACAGTTGGTGATAAAAGCAATTATCAACTCGCTTCAAAAAAGGGAATTTTGGTCTTCTTTTGATAAGGTAAAGAACCTTGCCAAATTGGTTTTTAAGTATGTTGAGACTGATATTGACCCAAGAACAATGGTAGCCTTATCAAGACAGTTTCTGGCAGCAAGGGGCAATATCAAAAACGAGGTCTTACCCAAGGACTTGTTTATTGTTCCTTTGAAATCCTCAAAATATGACAATCTTTATGTTTTTGTTCCCAAAGAAGGTAGTTTTGATGAGATTCGTAAATGGGTAGATAATTTTTTGAGTAATTAATTTTTTTCGAGCTTAAAAACACCCCTTTTATTTGTTAGTGTTAAGTTTTTATCTGTAAGATCGATTTTTTCTATAAAATAAACAGGCCTTTTTCCTAAGTAATATTTTGCTTTTTCTTCCCAATTGTTCTGACCGTCATTGATAACAAGAACATCTGGTCTTGTCTTTTCGACCTTTTGTAGATACCAAAGCGGAGTAGAATAGCTCCACCATGAGAAGATAACAGCGTTTGGTTCAAGACTGTTCAAAGTTGAAGTAGCCCAGTTTCTTGCGTGATAGTTTTTACTTTGGTTTATGTTCTTGTAGTTTTTCAAAATATTGTTTCTGATAGGAGCAATTAATAGAAGGGCGATCAAAAAATTTAGTCCGAGATTTGTAAATTTGAATTTGCCTATTTTATTTCTAATGATTAGTTCTAGATTTCTAAGAAATATGTTAAGAAGATACGCTGTTGAGAGAAAAAGTAAAAGAAGATCGGTTAGGAAATATCTTTCTATTACCGCGTTTTGATAATTTGCTGAAAAGAATAAATTCAAGAGAAAAAGAGGGAGAAGCGCCAAGGCAAGTTTTTCTTTGATGACAAAGACAATTAGTCCGAAAATTGAGGCCAAAAACAAAAAACGGCCCAGATTTTTCTCAAGTAACCTGACTTCATTGTCTAAATTGACAAGAAGATGTTTGTTGATCTTGAGACTTGCCTGAGGTGAAAAATCTTGTCCAAAAATATATCTTATAAAGTTGTGAGGATTTTCAAGATTGTAGTCTATGGTATAGGCTCCTTTGAAGTGATAAATAATTGGGATAACAAGATAAATCAAAAGAGGAATAAAAACTAAAGCGTTAGCTATCACCTTTTTCTTAAGAGGAATCTTAATAAGCAGTAAAGTTAAGATAAAGGTAGGCAAGATAAAAATTGATAGCAGATGATTAGTAAGGGAGAGGCCAAAAATAAGGGAAAGAAGGTAAAGCAATTTATATTTCTTTTTGATTATTATTAAGCTTTGAATATAGATGAAAAGCGAGACAAGAAAGAAGTGAAGCGTGTGCGGATCAGCTCTTGTCGAGGTTGACCAAAGGAAGGGATTTGTGCTAAGAATAATGGGAACAAAAAGTGAGAGAGCGATATTTTTGGTAATAATAAAAATGGTTTTTGAGACAAAATATAGGGCGAAAATAGAAAGAAGTGCTGAGAGAAGATTAGCTCGATAGGCAATGTTGCCGATAGGTAAAAAAGAGGTAAATATTTTAAGCAAGATAATATAAAGCGGATAGCCTGTCGGGTGCGAGATATCAAAAGTATAACCAATTGTCTGAAATTCCCCAGTATCCCAAAAATCAACATCAGGTAAAAGAGTTTTTAGGTAAATTATTGCAAGATAAATGGCTGGTATTATAGAGAAATGTTTTTTTAGAAACTTACCCATTGGAATTTATTGATCCACAAAACACCCCATAGGTTAACGATAATCGAGATAATAAGTAGCAACCAATGTATCTTTTTTAATTTTGTTTTTGCGATCCCCTTTGTGGTTAGAAAAAAGAGGAAGGGATAAAAATCAACCGCAAAACGGTAGCCAAATTGAGTGAATCCTGTACTGCCGTGGCTAAAGATGATAAGGGAAATAAGAAAAATGGAAAGCCACGCTAGTTTTACTAATTTTTCTTTTAGAGGGGCAAAAAGAGAGAAAATAAAAGCTGGAGTTGTTAGCCAAATTGCCATTCCTGCCCAGGAGGGAATTATGTAAGGGAAAGAATCCTTGATTTTAGGTAGTCCTAGAAGAAATATTTTTAAATGAGATGGAATATAGGTGATGTTAACAAGGCCTTTTTGGTACCAAGGCTCATCAAATATGCCGGGAATTTTTGCATAGCCAACATCAAAGATGGTGTTGTAGCGGATGAAATTATAGAAACTGTTAAAAGCAAAAAAGGGAAGAAAACCTAAAAGGAGTTTTAGATAGTCATTTTTTGTTTTTGATCTCATTCCCAGTAGAAAGAATGGCAAAGAAACAAGAATGTTTACTCTTGAAAGATATGCTGCTCCCAAAAATACTCCTATTTTGAAGGCGTCTTTGGTGGAGATGAGATTTTTGATAGCGAGAGTCAGAAAAAGGCAAGCTGTGATTTGTCCCAAGTACCAAGAAGAGCCGACCGAGGAAAGAAACCAAATTATATTTCCTGCTCCTGAGAGAATTGAAGACCAAAGAGCAAGTTTTAAATCCTTTTTAATTTTAAGAGCAAGATTAAAGACAACAACTGGAATTAAAGCCCCCAGAATATGAGCTAAATATTGTTGCTCAAATCTTTCTTTAAAGATAAGGACAAAGGGGGTAAGAAGGACAGCTGGCATTGGTGGATGAACAACAAAAAATTTATTTTTACCTTGAGGTATTAGTTCTGAAAGCCAAGGAGGATTTTCTTCAAGATAATATTTACCTTTTAAAAAAGCATTAGCCAGTCTTAGAAAATAATCGTAAGGTGTTTTTCCTGGGGAAGATAAAAAATAGATTAACAAAAAGGCAAGAAAAATAAGAATGGATATTTTGGTTTCTTTTCTCACAGGTTAATTATATAGTTTTAACTTTGCTTGTGGAAACTGGGTTTTTCTTTGTTTATAATCAAGGCTGTTTATTATGAAAACGCGTTCTAACAGTTATTCTTTTTTGGCCAATTTTTGGTCAAGAATCACAAGGAGTAAAATCTTTATGATTCTTTTTGTTGCTTTATTTTTTAGGCTTTGTTTGTCATTTTTTGGGACCTTGGAGATTGATTTCAATACTTTTGTAGCCTGGAGTCAGAGACTGGTTAATTTACCCTTTCCCGATTTCTACAAGGCTTGGTCTGATTACCTGCCGGGTTATCTTTATATCCTTTTTATCTTGGGCAAAATTAAAAACGCTTTGCCATTTTTTCCAAACGAGGTTCTTTATAAATTGCCTGCTATTTTGGCCGATTTGATTTCAGGTTTTTTGCTTTACAAAATAATCAAAAGTCTTAAAGGCGAGAAGATCGCTTTTTGGGCCTTGATTTTTTATCTTTTTAACCCTGCTATTTTTGCCAACTCTTCTTTATGGGGGCAGGTTGATTCCTTGACTATTCTTTTTTCTCTTCTTTCTTTATATTTTTTTGGCCGCGATCTTTATCTTTCGGCTATTTTCCTTTCTATTGGAACGGCTGTCAAGATTCAGGCAGCCCTGACTGTGATCCCCCTTTTGTTTCTATTTTGGCAAAAGAAAGTTCCTTTTCGCAAATTCGTTTTTTATGTTTTGACCTCTTTTTCGGTTTTTGTTATTAGTTTTTTGCCTTTCTTACCGTTTGGTAAGACTCTTAATGAATTCCCAGTTTTTGTAATAGAAAGAATAAAGCAGACTTTGGGGCAATATCCTTATACTTCAGTTAACGCTTTCAACTTTTGGGGACTTTTTGGTTTTTGGAGGCCCGATTTAAACTTCTTTCCTTCTTTATCTGCCTTTCTTATTCTTTTTCTTGTTTCCTTCTTTTCTTTTTTGAAGTTTAAAAAGACAAAGGGTGGCGAGTATTTGATCTTGGCTTTAGTATTTGGCGTGTCTTTTCTTTTTTTCCCTAGAATGCATGAGAGACATCTTCTGCCTGTTTTTGCCCCACTTCTTATCTCAGCTTCAATCTACTCCAATCTTTTCTTAGTTTATGTTCTTTTTTCTTTTATTTACTGCCTTAATCTTTATTATTCTTTTGTTTGGATTACCCAAGAATTTAGAGAGATTTTCTCTCTATTTTTAATTAAAGTAATCATTTTTCTTGAATTGTCTCTTTTTGTCTTTTGGGTTAAAGATCTCTTTTCAAAAAAGAAGGAAAGTCTGTCTTTTTGGCTTGAAAAAATTAAAAAAATGTCAAGGTCAAGAAGTGGCTTTAGGAAACTTTTTACTAAAGTTGAACTTTCTAAAGGGACGATCAATATTTTTATATCTCTGATTTTGGTATTTTCCTTTGTAAGCAGGCTTTTTTATCTAGGCAACCCACCAAAAGAATATTTTGATGAAGTCTATCACGCCTTTACTGCTCGCTTGATGATGCATGGCGAGCCTAAGGCTTGGGAGTGGTGGAATCCACATCCTGAAGGTTATGCTTATGAATGGTCGCATCCGCCTTTAGCAAAGATAGGAATGCAACTAGGGATGCTTATTTTTGGTGAGAATTCTTTTGGCTGGCGAGCTCCGGCAGCTTTACTTGGTACGCTTTCAATTTTTTTGGTTTATCTTATTGCTAAAGAGATTTTTGATGACAAGATAGCGGCTTTATTTTCAGCTTTAGCTTTAAGCCTGGATGGACTATTTCTTGTTATGAGTAGAATTGGAATGAATGATATTTATCTTGTCTTTTTCTCTCTTTTGGCAATCTATCTTTTCTTGAAAGATAAATTGTTTTTTTCAAGCCTTGCTTTTGGCCTTGCTCTTTCTTCCAAGTGGAGCGCGGTTTGGGTGGTGCCAATTCTTTTTTCAGCATTTTTTGCTTTTGGTAAGAAATTTAAAGTCTCTTACCTTTGGTTTTTAGTTTTGCCGCCCTTGGTCTACATTGCAAGCTACACTCAGATGTTTTTGACAGGGCATAATTTTGATATCTTTATAGGTGTTCAAAAACAGATGTGGTGGTATCACACAGGACTTAAAGCTACCCATCCTTATACTTCAAGCTGGTGGAGTTGGCCTCTTTTGTTAAGACCTATTTGGCTTTATACCAATTCTTTTGCCGATAATAAAGTAGCCAATATCTATGCTTTTGGTAATCCTCTCGTTTTTTGGTTTGGTTTGTTTTCAGTTTTTTTGACTTTATATTACGCCTATTTATTGAGGAACAAAAAGTTGTCTTGGCTTGTTTTTTCTTATCTTGTCTTTTTTGTGCCTTGGGCTGTCTCGCCAAGAATTATGTTTTTTTACCATTATTTGCCTTCTGTTCCTTTTTTGGCAATGTCTATTGGCTTTATTCTAAGAAAGAATATGAAGTTGGTTTTGCCTTTTTTGGTTTTTTCTTTAGTTCTCTTTCTTTATTTTTATCCACATCTAATAGGACTTTCGGTTCCACAATGGCTTGATGATTCCTACTATTGGTTTGATTCTTGGCGTTAGGTCAGAGTGTTAGGAAAAGGGCTATGACTAGAAGTAAGGTTCCCCCCCCAATACCCATAACCGTAGGCAGAGATATGCCTGATTCGGGGACTGGGGCCAGTGACGGGGTCGGAGTTGCAATGGGAATCGAGGTTGTGTGTGATGTTGCGCTTGTTGTGGTGGTTGGCGTATTGTTTATTGTAGCTGTTGGCACAGGGGTTTCTGTCGTTGTCGGACCACTGGCAGTATAAGAGCCATAACTTGAAGGAGTTAGAAGGATATCTTCTCCTGTTGTTTTATCTGTGGCTTTGGTGGTGGTTGGATTGAAGGATAAGTTTATTGATCCTGTCGCTTGGGCTTTGAAGTTAATAGTGGCCACAGTCTCTTCGCCCGTAGTTTTGTAGCCCTGGCTTGAGGTGTTTAACCCCCCGATTCTTATTTGTACTAACTGATTATCAGTGTTGATGGTTTTGATAGGGAAGTTCCAATCGCCGCTGACAACGAGATTTGAACTTACTTGTATGTCTGTGGCTTCAATAGGCGGTGTGTTCCCCGTATAAGGATAGCTAAGATCGAGGGTTAGAGCGGAGATGTATCTACCATCTGTGTCAAGTAAGACATTGACTGAGAAGACCTGGCCGACTTGGGTGTTCTTAGTCTCAGGAGAAAGGAAAACCTTGACAGTTCCTGTGGAAGTAGCAGCTTTTTCTTTTATTTGTTGACTTTGTCTGACTAGTAAAATTCCCACTGCAAGACCTCCTCCAAGAAGGAGGGTCCCAAGAGCGGTAATCAATATAGCCTTGTTTCTATTTTTTTTAGGCTGGGTTATAATCTTGTCGTCGGCTGTTTCAGGTTGCATTTTGACTGTCTTTCAATTGACTACCAACCAAGTTGGTATGGAATGATTTCAGAAGAGTTGCCAATAAAACGAGTTGAGTTGTTGTCCACCATAACGGATTTTATAGACAGATCCTCTGGCGTACCTGAGGGCAGGTTAATAATCACCAAGGAAACCGGCTTATCAAGAGAAAGAGGATCACCTACTGTAAAGCCAGAAAGGCTAAGGGTGAAACCAACATTGTTGGTCTCTAACTTCTTTATAGGGAATGACCAGGATGTGTGATTTGGAATTTCTCGGGTGGTTAAGTCTTGAGTGCCTACCTTAGGCATACCTCCTTTTGTCTCCATACTCATTTTTAGAGCAAAGGCTCTTAAGTTAATAGTCTTTCCTACTGGTGCTACTTGAACAATTACTCTTGAATTTTCCTTGATGACTTTTAGGGATATATTTCCCCCCTTTTCCTCTTGGATATTTTCTTTGGTAACTCGATTCGTGGTAGCAGTATTTTTAATCTTAAGGGTTTGGGTGATAATTATGGAAGCAAGCCCGATAACCAAAATCCCTGGAATGAAAATTTCTAGGTATCTTTTGTTTTTCATAACTATTCGTCTCCTTTTACAACAAAATCAGACCAGTTTAATGCTACAAGCGCTACATCGTCAATAGTTATAAAGCCGTCTTTGTTAATATCTGACTGGATCATCGTGAGGTCGTTTTTGTTAACTGGCACTTTGAAATCGGTGTAGAACTTCAGGACGGTTGAGATGTCTTCAATGGTAATGGAGTTGTCATTGTTGGTATCACCTGCTTTGAGCTCGTCTTTGGTATTGGTGCTTTTATCGATTTTGTTCTGTTGGTTGTTACTTATTTGTATACTGGTAAACTTCTTCTGTAGGTGGGAGACTCCCTTGATTAGTATGTCGTATGTTCCAGCAGGTATAAATCTGCCTTGACTGTCTTGGGAAAAACTAGCGGTCCAGATGCCAGAGGAACCAACAGCTGGCTTGATACCTTCAATCTTGTAGGTGACTCCCTCATTACTCTTAAGCGTGATGTAGGTATTTAACTGCTCGGCAATTCCAGAGGTGGGGCTGGTAGTAATTCCTTGTTGTCTGAAGAGTAAAGTAATTTTGCCCACTATGGGGGTGGACGTTGGTGATGGGGTACGTGGGGGAGTGGTTGGCGCTGGACTTGTTGTTGGCTGGGGTGGTTTTGGTGTTGATGTTTTTGTCGGAGAAGGTTTTGGTGTTGGTTTGGGTGTTAGTGTAGGTATTAGTGTTAGTGTGGGTGTGGTTGGTGGTTCACAGCAGACCGAGTCAGTAATGGTACAGTAGTACTCTCCTCTTCTAGTATATCCGTCTGGACAATCGTATTTTCGACACACATATGGGGAAAGACAGGGTTTTGGTGTTGATGTTGGTTTTGGTGTTGGGCACTCGAAGCCGGGCCAACATACCATGGCTCTTTCTCTAATATCTTGTCTTTTTTGGGTTAAGACTATCCCAGCGGTAGTTCCTACAAGGAGAGCTAATATAAGAAAAATTTTTAGGGTATTCTTTCTACTTATCATCTAGTTTGCAAAAAGCAAGAAACCGCTTGCTATAAATAATAGTAAGCCGGACGCAAATAAAAGTAAAGTTGGTGTGTTAACTCCAGATACTGGTTGTTGTGGGATAGCTGAGGGGGAAGCTGTTTCCTTGACCTGAGGTGTAATGGTTGATGTCGCTGCTTTTGGTGTTGGCTCTGTGGCTGTTGGGGTAGGGTTTAGGCTGGCGGAAGGAGTAGCTTCAAAAGCCGGTTCACCAACCTCTGCTGCTTGAACCACAAAAGTTCTGACAATGCTTCTTAAAACTCCATTGTCATCACGGTATGTCAAGGTAATCTTGTGTGTGCCAGGAGTGAGACCTGAAGGAGGGCTCCAGCGCCAGACCCCGTCTTTTCCCACCGAAATAGTAGCCGTCTGTGGATTTTCTGATTCTACAGTAATAGTTATCTGCTTACTGGCAGGTCCTTTACCAAAGAATTCGGGAGAGGTGGTGTTAATGATTTCCCCTTCTTTTACACTTTCGATGCTAACAGTACTTGGTTGGGTAGGGATATTGCTTTTACCTATGTCAAATTTGGGTTGTTTATTTGTTTGTTGAGGGCCTTGGATCTCTGACTTGGGGAGTGAATCGTTTTGGTTGGTAGTCAGATTTCTAAAATCATATGTTTGACCTAGAGTGATAAGAGGAGTGGCTGTTGCTTTCTCAGCATATATTTGGGCTGAGGCTATTCCTTCCGGTCCTGCTTGCACATCAATTTCAAGTAGTTCTGTCCCACTGATTTTGTAAAAGTTATTTAAATCCTCAGTCCTTATGTTGCTAAGGGGGATAATCCAATTTCCGTTTTCTGAGGTATAAGTTGAGAGAAGATTTGACCCCCCAGCTTTTACAAAAACTAAAACCGACGCGGCAGGTGCTCCTAGAGCATTAACGATAGAACCTGAGATATTTTGGATAGCTGGCGTTTCACTGGAAGAAAGTTTGGGAGCGGTTTTTGTCTCCCAAGGCGAACCATCATTATCATAAAGATCTCCACCTGAATTTATTTTGAAGTAATATGTTGTTTCTGGCTCAAGATTGGTAATAGTTGCAGAATGAGTGTAACCTTTAGCTTTCGTTTCTTCGTTTGTGGTTTGACCTAAAGATTTACTCTTTCCCCAAATAACAAATCCATCTGCTTTATCTTGAGTAAGCCAGGTGATAGTGAAAGAGGAGTCGGTAATATTTGAAATTTTTACGTCTTTGGGCATATTTTGAGATTTTGCCGATGGTAGAAAGAATTGTTTTTGTTGGGTTAAAACTATAGAAAAAGACAATCCCAAAGTGAGGATCAAAATTGCGACTAATGTGGGAATTCTAATCTTTCTCATTTCTTCATTTTATCTTTTTTTGATTATGATTAGCAAACTTTTTTTGATTCTTCAAACCTCAAATTATTGATTGGTATTATTAATGGGGGTTGCGCTAAAGACTGCTTCGTTCGTGGGGGAAGGCGTGATTGTTGGTGGTGTAGTTGGGCTTGGAGTCGCCGTTTTTGGTGGAGGAGTAATTTCTGGTACTTCTTCTTCGTTAAGATAAAATCTTTCTTTAAGCTTGTTTAGAGAATCGGTATCTAGTTTGGGATCAATTGGTTCAAGGATTTCAGGAGGTACAACCACTGGTTGTGGTTTGACAAAAGCTCGATAAATGCTAAAGAACACCCAACTAACCAAGGTTATGGTAGTTAAGATTAATGTGGATATTAAGCTGGGTGTCTTTTTGTTTTTTTCCATCTTATTTTTCAGGAATAACTTCTTCTTTTTTTGTCTGGCTTTGGTTAGTGGTCTTTGGTTGGCTTTGGGTCTTAATTAATTGGTAATAGGGTGCATCTATGGTTATTCCCAAGTTTAGATCTTCTGTTTTTTCTCCTTCTTTCTCTTGTGGCTTATTGATAGACAGTTGCTTAAACTCAACTGGCCTCAAAAAGTTTTCCAGTTTTTTGATAAATTCGTCTAAATCTGTGAATTTTCCTATAAATGAAGCAGAAAAGGTAACCATATTTGTTCCTTCGGGCAGATTGAGATCACTTTTATTAACTTCCTGAGGTGTTCCTAAGATGGTAATACTTTCTGTGCCTATGTTTTTGATTGTTAGATTATTTAAGATTGCGATTCCTCCTAGAGAATGAATGAATTCTTCTGCTTGCGGTTCTTTAGGGATTGCTTTATCAAGAAGATCAATGGAAGATCTTTCCTGGTCTATGAAATTTTGAGCTTGTTGCAAGTTTTTTATTTTAGTATTCATCTTTTGGATTGTCTCTTCCTTGGCTTTGATTTGTTTATTTAAATCAATGATGGTAATTGCTGTTGGCTTGATAGCAAAAAGGCTAAAGACACTGATAGCTACCAGGTTTAGAATCAGTTCCACATAGTTTCTGATATCTTCCCTTTTTCTGTAATATTCATAATTTTTCCAGAAAAGGTTTTTGTATCTTTGATAATTTTCTTTCCAGTTAACTGCCATTTTATTGATTGATCTCGGGCGCTGTTTTGTTTTTAATGTTTAAACTTATGGTAAATTTCAAAATGTCTTTATTATCCTGATCGGGTCCTATTTGAGAAAGTGATACTTTGGTAAAATCTTCGCTCTTTTTGAGATTTACTAGGAATTGAGCTAGTTCTTGCTCATTGGGTGTATTGCCTATTATTGTTATTCCTTGTTCAGAAAAACCGATGGAATTTAGAGTAATTGTTGGTGGCATTAGGCTAGAAATAGAGGTGATTGAGGAAGATAATTTTGGTTGTGATGTTAAGATGGAGAAGGCAGAGACTCTTTTTTGTAGTTCTCTAAATAGTTTTTCAGTGGCTTCGGAAGCTTTGATTTGAGCTTGCTTTTGCTTTATCTCGTCTGTTAGATCAGCATTTTTTGAGTCAAGCCAGAAGCGAGAGAGGAAGGCGGCAACAACTACTAGCTCAACCACAATAACCATTATCCTGAAGGTGGAAAGGAACCATAAGATAATTTTTCCTATACTGGTTTCGGAAAAACTATCTTTGGGCAATAGATTGATTTGTTTTTCTTTTTTAAGGGCAGCCATTTCCTTATTTAAACTAACTATAATAGTAGCATAAAAATTTGATTGAGAAAATATTCTCACAAGGAGTATATAATAGCAAGCTTGGATCGTGCTTTAGTACGTAGGAAAAGAATTGTTTGTTGGAGCCAAAAGAGCCACAATTTTCAAGCTGTGGTTTTACTTAGACTTGGATTTGGATTTTGTAACCTTTTTAATTTTAGATTTAATTAGTTTGGAAAGAGTCCTTTTGGCTCTTGAAGCCTTATTTTTATGAATAACTTTCTTTTTTGCTGCTTTATCAACTAAAGAGATAGCTTTAGTAATATCTGTCTCCTTTAGTGTTTTTTTAGCTAGCCTAATTGCTATTTCCATCTTCTTAAGAATGGATTTATTGACCTCAGCTTTCTTTCTTGAGCTTCTGAGCGCTCTTTTGGCGGTTTTGGTAACTGGCATATTTTGGTTATTTTTATCTTATGTTGTCTGAAGTATAATCCAAGGTAGTTGATTTTTCAACGGCTATTTTGATTATGATTGAGAATCTAATTAAAAAGGGCAGACAGCTTCTTTCTTCTCAGCAGACTTCTATCTTGTCGGCTGCAACTTTGATAATGCTGATGATTGTTGCTTCGAGAGTTTTGGGTCTTGTAAGGCAGCGTGTTTTGGCTAATTATTTTTCGGTTGATGAACTCTCGCTTTTTTTTGCTGCTTTTCGTCTGCCTGACACTATCTTTGAGGTCTTGGTTTTTGGAACTTTCTCATCTGCTTTTGTTCCGGTTTTTGCAAGGACCGCCAAGAAAGATGAGAATCTTGCTTGGGGCTTGGCAGCAAGTGTTTTAAACATAGGAATGGTTCTATTTGCCTTGGCAGCTATAGTTTTTAACCTCTTTGCTGACTTTTTCTATAGTTTGGCAACCCCAGGATTTTCTCCTCTTCAGCACGCACAAATTGTAGCTTTAAGCCGTTACCTTTTTCTGGCTCAGGGTTTTTTTGTAGCAAGTTATGTTTTAACTGGTGTTCTTGAGTCTTTGAAGAGATTTTTGATGCCAGCTTTAGCTCCTGTATTTTATAATTTTGGAATTATTCTGGGCACTATTTTATTTTCTAGTCGTTTTCATCTAATGGCTCCTGTTTTAGGAGTGGTCTTGGGGGCATTCTTTCATTTTTTGGTCCAATATCCTTTGGCCCGCAGCCTTGGCTTTCGCTTTAGCCTAAAAATTACTGACAAAGAAGGTCTTAAGAAAATTAAGGACCTAGCTTGGCCAAGGCTAGTAGAAGTTTCTTTCTTGCAAATCTCGAAATTTGCTGAACTGTTTTTTTCTTCTTTGATTTCATCCGCTGCCTATGCTTATTACACCTTTGGTAATACCTTACAACTTTTGCCTGTGTCTTTGGTTGGAACTTCGATTTCCAAAGCAGCTCTGCCTAATTTAGCTGATAAGGCAGATGAGAGAGAAGTTTTCCGCTTGACTTTGTGGAAAACCTTTAATGAAATGGTCTTTCTGATTTTACCTATTGCTGCAATTTTGATAGTTTTAAGAATTCCTATTGTGAGACTAGTTTATGGAACCGATATTTTTGATTGGGAGGCAACTGTTCAAACAGGTATGGTTCTTTCGGCTTTTGCTTTTGGTGTAGTTTTTCAGGCTGTAAATTCTCTTTTATCGCGAGCTTTTTATGCAATGCACAATACTAAGACTCCTGTTTCTATTTCTATAGTGACTATTTTTTTGGTTGTGTTTTTTGATTTTGTCTTTGTATATATACTGAAGTTGCCAGCTTGGGGTTTGGCAGCGGCTTTTTCTTTGGGGAGCTTTTTGCAATCAGTCTGTCTTTTTTATTTTTTGGAGAAGAGTTTGGGAGGAGGATTGTTATCTACCAATCTTTACCTTCTTTTTAAAAAGTTCTTGGCGGCTTTGGGATCATCTCTTGTTATGTTTTTTACACTTAAGTTTTTTGACAGAAGCGTTTGGGTTAAAAAACTCTCTTTCTTGGGTAAAATTGGGGCGATACAAAAACTCTCTTTCGAAAAATTTGTTCTTGATACTCGTTATACCCTTAACCTCCTTATTTTGACTATTACCGTTTCTTTCCTTGGAATCCTAGTTTATCTGATTTTGTCTTATATCTTGGGAAATAAAGAGCTTTTGACTTTTGCAAATCTTATCAAAAGGATTTTGCCTATTAGGAAGAAATTAAAGATCTCTGAGCTTGGACAGGAAACTGTCAATTTGCCCAATAATGATGGGGGAGTCTGATCTTTAGTTTTCCTCTTGACAACTTTTAGCACTCGTGTTAGATTACTGCTAAAGGAGAATTTTGCTTATGGGAGATGCACTAACTTCAAGACAAACACAAATTTTGAAGGCTTTGATTGATGAGTATATAGAAACAGCTGAGCCTGTTGGCTCTGAGGTCTTGGAAAAAAAGTATAATTTGGGAGTTTCCTCAGCAACTATCAGAAACGAAATGCAAGACTTGACACAGATGGGTTATTTGAAGCAGCCTCATACCTCGGCTGGCAGAATGCCCACCTCAAAGGCGATGAAATTTTATGTAGGTCAATTGATGGAGGAAAAACAGTTGAGTTTGGCAGAAGAAGTCAAGATGAAAGAAGAAGTTTGGGAAGCAAGAGATGATGTTGATGAATTGATGGAAGAGGCGGTTAGAATTTTGGCTGACAGAACTAGGTCTCTTTCTGTGGGAGTCATTGATGATGGCAGGACTTGGCATGCGGGTTTGGCTAATGTTTTTACCAATCCTGAATTTAGTGATTTAGGGCTTTGCGCTGGAGTTTTTTCTTTTCTTGAAGAAGATGAGAATCTGGTGGAAATCTTTTTAAGAAGACTTGCTGGTTCGTCTCCTGTTGAGATTTTATTTGGCGAAGATTTAAATTCACCTTTTCTTGAGCCAGTGGGCATAGTTGCTACCCACTTTAATATTAAGAATCATCAGGGAGCTTTGGGAGTGATTGGACCTATGCGTCTAAGCTATCCACGAGTGGTTCCTTTACTTAGGCATTTTGGTAATATAATTGAGCAAGTGACAACGTAATTTGAGATGCAAGACACAAAAAAGAGGGTAAAAAATAAGGAAGTAGAGGAATTGAAAAATCAGTTAGCACGAGCTCTGGCTGATTACGCAAATTTGGAAAAAAGGGTAGCGAAGGAAAAAGAAGAGGTTTTACAGGATCTAACTCGAAAATTGATAATTAAGTTTTTGCCGATTTATGATATGCTTTTGTCGGCGCAAAGGCACCTTGATGATACAGGGATGGCTATTACCATCAATTCTTTTGAGCAGATTTTGTCAGATGAAGGAATAGAAATAATCAGACCTAAGCCTGGGGACGAATTTGACGAAACGATCTGCGAAGCAGTTGAAGTTCAGGAAACTGATGATAAAGATAAAGTTGGTAAGATTGTTGAAGTCATTTTGCCCGGCTTTAAATTTAAGAACGGTTCAGTGATAAGACATTGCAAAGTTAAAGTTTTTAAGAGTAAGGACTAGGTTTTGATTTTAGAGCTTTTTGCAAGCTTTAAAATCAGAATCTAGATTAGTTATAACTTACTTTATAATAAAAATATGAGCAAGATAGTTGGAATTGATCTTGGAACAACAAATTCAGTGGTGGCTGTAATGGAAGCTGGCCGCCCCAAAGTTATTCCGGCCGCAGATACTGGTCGCAATATTACTCCGTCTGTGGTTGAGCCGGTTAAGAATCTAGTGGGAGATGTGGCCAAAAGACAGATGATCTTAAATCCCAAGAATACTATCTACTCTATTAAGAGGTTGATGGGTAGAAGAATTAATGATCCTGAGGTAAAAAGAACAAAAGAGATGGTGCCTTACGAGATTGTTGCTGGAAAAGATGGTTCCGCTTGTGTTGAGGTAGAAGGTAAAACCTATACTCCGCAAGAAATCTCAGCCAGGATTTTAATGAAGCTTAAGAAGGATGCAGAAAGTTATTTGGGGGAGACGGTTGATCGCGCTGTAATTACTGTTCCTGCTTATTTTGATGATGCCCAGCGCCAAGCAACAAAACAAGCGGGAGAGATTGCTGGCCTTAAGGTGGAGAGAATTATTAACGAACCAACAGCCGCCTCGCTTGCTTATGGTCTTGATAAGAAAAACGCCCAAAAGATAGCTGTTTATGATTTGGGCGGTGGTACTTTTGATATTTCCATTCTTGAACTTGGAGACGGGGTTTTTGAGGTTAAAGCCACCAATGGCGATACCCACCTTGGTGGTGATGATTTCGATGAGGCTTTGGTTGATTATATCTGCAGTGAATTTAAGAAAGAATATGCAGTTGACTTGAAGGCGGATAAACAAGCTCTGCAAAGGATTAGAGACGCAGCTGAAAAAGCAAAGATTGAGCTTTCTGCTGCTTCTGAGGTTGAGATTAATCAGCCTTATATTACCCAGAAGGATGGCCAACCGTTGCATCTTACAATGAAATTGACAAGGGCAAAGCTTGAAAGTCTGGTTGACGATTTGATTCAAAAGACCTTGAAGCCGGTGGAAGCCTGTTTTAAGGATGCCAAGCTTGATCCTCATGATGTTGATGAAGTCATTTTAGTTGGGGGAATGACAAGGATGCCCAAAGTTATTGAAACTGTTAAGGAATATTTTGGCAAAGAGCCTAATAAATCGGTCAATCCTGATGAGGTTGTGGCAATTGGTGCTGCAATTCAGGCTGGAGTCTTGGGTGGTGAGGTGAAAGATATCTTGCTTTTGGATGTAACTCCTTTGACCTTGGCAATTGAAACTCTTGGCAATGTGGCAACACCAATGATTCCTCGCAATACCACTATTCCGACCTCAAAGACGGAGATCTTTTCCACGGCTGCTGATAATCAGACTCAGGTTGAGGTCCATATTGTTCAAGGAGAGCGCCCTATGGCCTCAGATAACAAGAGTTTGGGTCGCTTTATTCTTGATGGAATTCCACCCGCGCCTCGCGGTGTTCCTCAGATTGAGGTTACTTTTGATATTGATGCTTCAGGTATTTTGAAGGTCACAGCCAAAGATAAAGCAACTGGTAAGAGCCAGCACATTACCATTACAGGTGCTGTTGGTCTTTCGGAAGATGAGGTTAAAAGAATGCAAGAGGAGGCAGAAAAACACAAAGCAGAAGATGAAGCAAAAGCAGAACAGGTGAAAGCAAGAAACGCAGCTGATGCCATGATTGCAACAGCCGAAAAAGCTCTCAAAGATGCGGGCGATAAGATTTCTTCCGAGATTAAAAGCAAAGTGGAGGATAAAATTAAATCTCTAAAAGACGTTCTTGAAACAGCCAGCAAAGAGGAGCTTGAAACAAAGACCAAGGAGCTTTCAGATGCTTTGTCTGAAGTCGGTCAGGCAATGTATCAAACTCAAGAGGCTAAAACTGAAGAAAGTGAACAAAAGGAAGAGGAAAAAACAAAGAAGGGTGATGGTAAAGTAGAAGAGGGCGAAGTTGTTGAATAATTTTTTCCTTCTTTTTTAGCCTATGGATAACAATGATCTTGAGTCTCTTTTTAAACCCCCAAGCCCTCAAGAAGCTCTTAAAAAATATACCTATAACTTAACCGAGCAAGCAAAGGAGGGCAAGCTTGATCCTGTCATAGGTCGAGATTCTGAAATTCGTCGGGTGATGCAAATTCTTTCAAGGAGGATTAAGAACAATCCTGTTTTAATTGGAGATCCTGGGGTTGGTAAAACTGCGATAGTTGAAGGGCTTGCGCAGAGAATTGTTGCAGGGGATGTGCCAGAAACTCTTAAGGATCGTGAGCTTCTAGTTCTTGATTTTGCACTTCTTGTTGCTGGAACCAAGTTTAGAGGAGAATTTGAAGAAAGGTTGAAGGCTGTGATTAAGGGAATTGAAGAAGGTGAGGGAAAATACATAGTTTTTATAGATGAACTTCATATTTTGGTCGGCGGAGGCGAAGCAGAAGGAGCAGTTGATGCTGCCAATATTTTAAAACCTTCTCTTGCGCGTGGAACTTTAAGGATGATTGGGGCAACAACTGTTGAAGAATACAGAAAACATATTGAAAAGGATGCGGCACTTGCCCGTCGTTTTCAGACAGTTTTGGTTGAAGAGCCAACAGTTGAGGATACAATTGCTATTTTAAGAGGAATCAAAGATAAATATGAACTTCATCATGGCATTCGAATTACCGATGATGCTTTAATTGCTGCTGCCACTCTCTCAAGCCGCTATATTACAAATCGTTTTTTGCCTGATAAGGCTATTGATTTAATTGATGAGGCAGCAGCTAGTATCAGAATAGAGACGGAAAGTATGCCTTCTGACCTTGATTTGATGAAGCGGGAGCTCACTCGCCTTGAAATTGAAAGAACAGCTTTAAAGAGAGAGAGAACTAAAGAAGCAGAAGATAGGATAAAAGTGATTGAGGAAAAAATTAATAGGTTAAAGGAAAGTATAGCTTCTTTTGAAGAAAGATGGCGCAGTCAGAGAGAAATTATTGAGAAAATAAGAAAGGTGCGTCTTGAGATAGATAAATTGAGGCTTGAGCTTGAGAAATCAGAGCGGGAAGTTAATCTTGAAAAAGCGGCTGAAATTAAATATGGAAAATTACCGGAACTTGAAGCAAAGCTAAAAGAACTTGAAGAGAAGTGGAATAGAATTCCCCAGGAAGAGAAAGTCTTGCGTGAAGAAGTTGGAGAGGAGGATATTGCCAAAGTTGTCTCTCGCATAACCGGGATTCCTTTGGGTAAGCTTCTTTCAGCAGAAAGTGAGAAGCTGCTTCATCTTGAAGAAGAATTGAAGAAGCGGGTAATTGGCCAGGATGAGGCTTTGCATCTTGTGGCAAATGCTATAAGACGATCTCGTTCGGGCTTGCGTGAGGGAAGAAGACCAATTGGCTCGTTTCTTTTTCTTGGACCGACAGGAGTTGGAAAAACTGAAACAGCAAAGGCATTGGCTGAGGCTATTTTTAACGATGAGGATGCAATTGTGCGAATTGATATGGGCGAGTATCAGGAAGCCCACAGTGTTTCTCGCTTGATTGGTGCCCCTCCTGGTTATGTTGGTTTTGAGGAAGGTGGACAACTAACAGAAGCTGTCAGGCGCCATCCTTATTCTTTGGTTTTGCTTGATGAAGTAGAGAAGGCTCACCCGCAAGTTTTTAATGTGCTCCTTCAAGTTCTTGATGATGGTCGCTTGACTGATGGCAAAGGGATAACTGTTGATTTTAAAAATACGATTATTGTAATGACCAGCAATTTAGGTAGCGATCTTATTAGCCAGAATAAAAACAAAAAGTGGGAGGAAGTCAAAAGCGAAGTTGAGAAAATGCTTTTTCAATTCTTTCGTCCTGAATTTATCAACAGAATTGATAAGGTTATTATCTTTAAGCCTTTAGATGAAAAGATAATGCTTGATATAGCCAAAAATCAGCTTGAGAAAGCAAGCCAGATTCTTTCGAGCCAAGGTATAGATTTAATTTATGACAGGAAGGTGATAGATTATCTTGCCAAAAAGGGTTTTGATCCTGTCTTTGGAGCAAGGCCGCTTCGCCGTCTAATAGAAGAAGAACTTCTTGATGAAGTTTCTCTTCTTATCATTGAAGGAAAAATCGGGAGTGGAACTAAACTTGAGCTTCTAGTTACGGGTCAAGAATTGTCACTTAAATATTAAAAAATGGCTGAAAGACAGGATTATTATGAAGTTTTAGGGGTTAATAAAGATGCTACTCTTGATGAAATCAAAAAAGCTTATCGTAAGCAAGCTTTAGAGTGGCATCCTGATCGCCATAGCGAGGATAAAGAATTTGCGGAGAAGAAGTTTAAGGAGATTAATGAGGCTTATCAGGTTTTGTCTGACCCTCAAAAAAGAGCTGCTTACGATCAGTTCGGACACGATGCTTTTTCCCCTGGTGGTGCAGCAGGGTTTTCCGGCTCGCCTTTTTCCCAAGGAGGGCGTTGGGGTCCTTTTACTTATACCTACACCACTACTGGTGGCTCTCCTTTTGAAGGATTTGATTTTGAGGACCCGTTTGATATTTTTGAGCAGTTTTTTGGCGGCTCCCCTTTTACAAGAAGAAGATCGGTCCCTCGTTATTCTATTACCCTTGATTTTATGGAAGCTGTTAAGGGTTGCGAGAAAGAAGTTATTGTTAACGGCAAGAAGAGAAAAATCAAAATTCCAGCTGGAGTTGATGAAGGATCAAGAATTAATTTTGGCGATTTCCTCCTTTCGGTTAATATCAGACCGCATGAGCTTTTTGAAAGAGACGGTGCGGATGTCTATGTCCGGATGGTTGTTCCTTTTTCGCTTGCTGTTTTAGGAGGGGAGGTGACAGTTCCTACTTTAGATGGGGAAGTTAAACTCAGAGTTCGTCCCGGCACCCAGTCGGGAACGATGATTCGCTTGAGAGGAAAAGGAATTACAAGGCTTCATGGTGGCGGTAAAGGAGATGAATATATTAGGTTTATTGTAGCCGTACCTGAAAAGCTAAGCCGGGAACAGAAAAAAGCAGTAGAGGAGCTTCGAAGAGTAGGACTATAAGGAAAAATTACAAATTCCAAATTCCAAATCACAAGATCCAAATTCCAAATTCTAATTTCTAAATCCTAAATTCTAAACAATTCCACAATTATCCAATTCTTTAAATCACAAACGGATTAGAGATTAGGGAATAGAGAATAGAGATTAGAGAATAGTCGCTGGCCCTCTAAAGGGTTTGGCCCGCGGATACAGTAGAAATTGTAAACCCTTACTGCTTACTACGTTCTACTTTCTACTTGTATTTCCTGCATAATACATAATACAAAATACTAAATACTAGCTTCCGATAGCCGATGTCCGACGGCTGATGTCCGATGTCTGAAGTCTGAATTCCTTTTACCTTTTAACTTTTACTCTTTTACCTATTATAATTGTTGACTTAGAGCCAAAATAAAAGTAAAATGATAATGGTTAGAGAGGTGAGGGTGGGATTTGCCCACCATTTTTTTTGCAAGCTATGATAAATACAAGAAACGCAAGGACAGAGTTTGCTCAGGCTATTAAGGCCATTGCTATGGAGCGAGGCCTTGATCCTGAAGTGATTTTGGAGGCAATTAAGCAAGCAATTGTTGCCGCTTATCGCCGCGATGCCAAAGAAAGAGGAGAAGAAATAGCAGAAGATGCACTTATTGAAGTAGAACTTGATCCTGTGACGGGCGAGACCAAAATAATTAGAGAAGGAAAAGATGTTACTCCGCCGGGTTTTGGTCGTATTGCAGCCCAAACAGCAAAGCAAGTTATCCATCAAAAGATTAGAGAAGCAGAGAAGACTTTGGTAATGGACGAGTTTGCTAGTAAGGTTGGGGGACTAGTCTCCGGGGTTATTTTAAGATTTGAAGGACCTAATGTTCGAGTTGATCTAGGCCGATCTGAGGCTATTTTGCCTCAGGAGGAGAGAGTGCCTACTGAGAAATTAAACCAAGGTGAAAGAATGACTTTCCTTCTAAAGGAAATCAGAGAAGGAATAAGGGGCAAGGAATTAATTCTTTCAAGAGCTGATCCTCAATTTGTGGTTAAACTTTTTGCTCGCGAAGTGCCAGAAATTAATTCAAAAAGTGTTGAAATTAAATCTATAGTCAGAGAGCCTGGAATTAGGACAAAGATGGTTGTTTATTCAAATCAGCCTGGGGTTGATCCTGTTGGCTCTTGTGTTGGGCAAAAAGGTGTGAGAGTCCAGGCAGTAACCAGTGAACTTGGAGGGGAAAGAGTAGATGTTATCCCTTATAGCGACAATATAGCTGAGGTTATCAAAAATGCTTTATCTCCTGCTGAAAATTTGGAAGTTACTCTTGATGAAGAGAAGAAAATTGCTTTTGTTTTAGCTCCTGAAGATCAACTTTCGCTTGCTATTGGCCGTGATGGCCAGAATGCAAGACTTGCTGCTAAACTTACCGGTTGGGGAATCAAGGTTGAGTCGGTTGAGTCAAAAGAGCCTAAAAAGGAAGATAAAGAAGAAAAGGAAGAGACAAAGGCTACTGAAGATAAAAAGATTCAAGAATAATGAGAAGCCTTTATCTATTTCAAAACGAGTATGAAAGAAGAAAAAATAATTTTAAAAAGACCTCCTGTTGTGACTGTTTTGGGGCATGTAGATCATGGCAAAACAACGCTTCTTGATGCGATTCGCGCCACCAATGTCCAATCAAGAGAAGCTGGTGGTATAACTCAGAGAATTGGAGCCTCGGTTGTTAAAACTAAGAATAATCAGGAAATAGTTTTTATTGATACACCAGGTCATGCCGCTTTTGCCAAGATGCGCTCCTGTGGGGTTAATGCTTGTGATTTGGCAGTTCTGGTTGTTGCTAGTGATGATGGGGTTAAACCTCAGACAAGAGAATCAATCAAATATATTAAAGAAGCGCAAATTCCTTTTTTAGTTGCTTTTACAAAAATAGATCTTCCGTCAGCAAGAGTTGAGGTAGTGAAAAAACAGCTGGCTGAGGAGGGGATCTATCTTGAGGGATTAGGGGGAGATGTCCCTTTTGTAAGCGTTTCAGCCAGAAATAAAGTTGGTATAGAAGAGCTTCTTGAGTTGATCTTACTTTTATCATATGTCTCTAATTTAGAGGGTTCACCTGAAGAAAAGCTTAAAGCTGTGGTTATTGAGACTGCTAAGACAAAGGCGGGCCTTACTGTTTCGGCTATTGTCAAACAGGGTAAGTTGAGAGTGAAAGATGAAGTATACGTAGGTACAGTTAAAGCTAAAATCAGAGGTTTAATAGATGCTTTTGGAAAAAGTGTAAATGAGATACTCCCAGGTTACCCCGCTTTAATTCTTGGTTTTGAAGAATTGCCTCCAGTGGGTGGAGTTATTACTGATACGCCTGAGACAAATATTAAATCAGAAGAAGACTCGCAGTTGAAGGAAGAATCGGCAGCTTCTGATTTTAAAGTCTCTTTGATTATTAAAGCTGAATCACAAGGCGTGCTTGAAGCGATCTTGGGAGGAATAAAGCCCGAAGTAAAGATAGTAGATTTTGGTATAGGTGAGGTTACGAAAAATGATGTCTTGATGGCAAAAACCACAGGTTCTTTGATTTTTACCTTTGGAGTCAAGGTGACAGGCGAAATTAAAAAATTGGCAGAATCAGAGGGTGTTAGGATAGAGGAGTTTGATATCATCTATAAACTTTTTGAGAGACTAGATGAACTGGTATCTGGTCTTGAGATAAAAGAGATTGCCAAGGCACAGATTTTGACCGAATTTCCTTTTGATGGAAAAAGAGTAGCAGGCTGCAAAATGATTTTTGGGGAGATTAATATCAAGGATAAATTGATTTTGAAAAGAGGCGAACAGGTGTTGGGTGAGGTAAAAATAATCTCTCTTAAAAAACAGAAACAAGCTGTTAGTAAAGTTGGCCAAGGTGAGGAGTTTGGCATTCTTTTCACACCTCAGTTTGATTTTAAAGTGGGTGATGTGTTAGTATTAACAAGTAATCCTGCATCTGCCCCATAAATTAATGGAAAATAATTTTCGTTCTTATCTTGATTCAGCAAGATCAATCTTAATTGTACTGCCGAAAAAGCCTTATTTTGATCAGGTGGCAGCAGGCCTTTCTTTATACCTTACCCTGCTTGGAAAAAAAGAAGTTGATATTGTTTGTCCCAACCCGATGCTAGTTGAGTTTAATCGTCTGGTTGGGGTAGATAAAGTAAGATCCGAGCTTGGGAACAAAAATCTAGTTATTAGAATTGCAAACTACAAGGCAAGTGATATTGAGAGAGTAAGTTCCGAGGTAAAAAATGAGGAGCTTTATCTAACAGTTATTCCTCAACCTGGAGTCAATCCTCCTCTTGAGGATCAAGTTGTGGTTTCTCATTCTGGAGTCTCGGCAGATTTGATTGTCTTAATTGGCGGTGCTGATCAGACCCATTTCCCTATGCTGACAAGCGAAGATTTGGTAAATTTACCTAAAATTCATATAGGTTTAAGACCTCTTTCCTTAACTCAGGGTCTTAGTGTTATCTCTTTTGTCAAGCCCGCTTCCTCTGTTTCCGAGATTGTTGCTGATTTGATTAAAGAAGCAGAACTTGAGGTGGATAGCGATATTGCTTCGAACTTAATTGCTGGTATTGAAATGGGTAGCAATCATTATATGTCGGGCGGGGTTTCGGCCAATACTTTTCAGCTGATAGCAGACCTTATGCGTCTGGGTGGAAAGAGACTGCCACAACTACCTAAAAAAGATTATCCGCAGGGTTCTATTCCTACCCCTCAATCTTTTCAACAGACAGTAGCTGCCATTGAAGAAAAACCGCAAGAACAAGCTCTTGAAGAAAATCCGCCAGAGGATTGGTTGGCACCCAAGATTTTTAAAAGCACATCAAATAGTTAGTTTTGGGGGTTGTGTTTGTTTATTTTTCTGTTAAAATACTACTGATGTAACCAAGGTTTACCCTGTTAGGGTTTACTTTGATTAACACGACAATGGCTTTAACAACTGAAGAAAAACAAGAGATAATAAAGAAATTTGCTCGCGAGAAGGGGGATACAGGTTCTCCTGAAGTTCAAGTTGCCCTTCTTTCTTTTCAGATAGATAAGTTAGCAAAGCATCTTAAAGAACACAAAAAAGACGTTCATTCAAGGCGTGGTCTTTTGTCAATGATCGCCAAAAGACGTCGCCTTTTAAGTTACCTTAGGAAGCATGATATCAATCGCTATAATAGCTTGGTTGAAAAGCTAGACTTGGGTAAGAAAGAAATAGTAAATGAAAAAAATTCAAAAGATTCAAAGTGAAATTGATTTTGGTGGTAAGAAATTAATCCTTACTTCCGGAAATTTAGCCTTTCAAGCCACAGGTGCTGTTATGGCCCAATATGGCGAGACAGTGGTTTTGGCAGCTGTGGTTTCATCCCCTTTAAAAGAAGACATTGGTTATTTTCCTCTTTCAGTTGAGTATCAAGAAAGGCTTTATGCAGGAGGAAAAATTAAAGGCAGTCGCTGGGTCAAAAGAGAAGGAAGACCTTCTGATGAGGAAATTCTGACAGGCCGCTTGATTGATAGAAGTATCAGACCTCTTTTTCCAAAGGAATATAAAGATAGCGAAGTCCAAGTAACGGTAACAGTCTTATCAGTTGACATCGAAAATAGTCCAGACATTGTGGCTGCTATTGCCACATCTGCAGCTTTGTCTGTTTCAGGTATTCCCTGGAAAGGGCCTGTGGCTGTTTCCCGAGTTGGTCTTATTGAGGATAAATTTGTTCTTAATCCTCTTGTTAGTGAGCAAGAAAAATCGGCTCTTGATTTGGTTGTTTCAACTACAAAAGACGCTGTGATAATGATTGAAGCTGGAGCCAAGCAAGTTCCTGAAGAAAAAATTCTTGAGGGTATCGAGTTTGCTCAAAAAGAAGGACAGAAATTAATTGATTTTATTTCTGAGTTTGCCAAGAAAGCCAGTCCTAATGTCAGTTTTGAATTTAAACCTAAAGATAAAACTTCTTTGAAGGAAAAGATTGATAAAGAATTTGGAAAAGAGATTGAAAAGATACTTGTTCAGATGGCCAGAAAGGAAATAGGATATGCTGAAGTTGATGAATATAAAAATGCCCTTGCAGAAAAACTCGCAGACGAGGATAAAAAGGAAGTGTTCTCTATTTTTGAGGAACTCTTATCGTCAAAATTCCGCAAAATGGTTCTTTCGGGGAAGCGACCAGACGGAAGGAAGACTGATGAAATTCGCCCACTTGGTGTTGAAGTAGGAGTTTTGCCTCGCACTCACGGTTCGGCTATCTTTAGGCGTGGGGAAACGCAAGTTTTATCAATCACAACCTTAGGTGCTCCTTCGCTTGAACAGTTGATTGAGACTGCAGAGGGTGAGGAAACCAAGCGTTATATGCATCACTACACCATGCCTCCTTATTCAAGCGGCGAAACAGGCAGAGTTGGTTTTCCTTCAAGAAGAGAAATTGGACATGGTGCACTTGCTGAACGAGCGCTTTTGCCTGTTATTCCTCCTGAAGATGTCTTTCCTTACACCATCCGTGTTGTCTCTGAAGTTCTATCTTCCAATGGCTCAACTTCTATGGCTTCAACTTGTGGCTCAACTCTTTCTTTGATGGATGCAGGAGTTCCTATTATTGCCCCTGTTGCCGGTATTGCTATGGGTTTGGTGGTTGAAAGCGAGAAGAAGTTTACTATTTTAACTGATATTGCAGGGATTGAAGACGGAGCAGGTGACATGGATTTTAAAGTAGCTGGCACAAAAGAAGGAGTTACTGCACTTCAGCTTGATGTTAAAACAACAAAGCTTACACCCAGTATCTTGTCTGAAGCTTTGAAACAGGCGAAGAAAGCAAGGCTTGAAATTATGGAGGCGATGACAAAAGTAATTGATAAACCAAGGGAATCTCTTTCAGTTTACGCCCCAAGAATCAAAAGCCTTAAAATTCCTCAGGATAAGATTGGTGAATTAATAGGTCCAGGAGGCAGAATGATTCGTTCTTTAATTGCTGAGACTGGGGCTCAAATTGAAGTTGAGGATGACGGTACAGTTAATATAACAGGAACAAGCGATGAGTCGGTTTTATCAGCAGTTAGTAGGATTGAACAATTGACCAAAGAGGTTAAGGCAGATGAAATCTATCAAGGAGTGGTTAAAAGGATAGAGCCGTTTGGTGTCTTTATAGAAATCTTGCCTGGTAAGGAAGGTATGGTTCATGTCTCTGATATGAGTACCGATTTTGTTCGCGACCCCCACGATCTTCTTAAACTAGGTGATAAGGTCGAAGTGAGAGTAAAGGGAATTGATGATTTGGGAAGGATTAATCTTTCCATGATTTTGGACAAGACTCAGGAGAAACGACAAAGTCAGGCAAGAGAAAATCATAGTCGTGATAGAAGGCAAAATAGGAACTTTAGAAGGCAAAGGTCCTCTTCTGGTCCACATTTCCCAACAAGTCGTCTTCTTGATAACTTTGAGAAGAAAAGATACTAAGCCTTCACTGGGTTTTTGAATAATGTTATTATATTTGTGATATGGGTTTATTCTCAAGTGGTGCTGTGACTAAAAGTCCGAAGCCTGTTAATAATGATCAGGATAATAATCAGATGTCCTCCGTTCCAAAAGAGACAGAAGACGAAATCCTGCCAATTACAGACGGCGAACTTTTGAGGCTTAAGAGTTTAGTTGATTCATCTTCTACCCCTCAGGAACTCAAAGAGAGGATTAACATTAGGCTTGGCCAACTAAACAGATTGGTTAATTCGCCTTCATATCTTGATGAATACGATCGCATTGCTCGCTATATTGATTGGGTAACAAAAGTGCCGTGGAATAAGACAACAGAAGATATACTGGATCTGAAACGCGCCCGTCAGATTTTGGATAGTCACCATTATGGGCTTGAGGATATCAAGAACAGAGTTCTTGAATATATGTCGGTGATGAAGCTTAAGGCTGAGAGGGGGGAAAAGAACGAGGTTTTAAAAGCACCGACTCTCTTTTTCGTGGGTCTTGTTGGTACTGGTAAAACTACTATTGCTCCCTCAATTGCTGAAGCTTTGGGAAGAAAATTTGCCAGAATTCCTTTTGGTGGAATGGGGGATCCTCTTGATTTGAGGGGTCAATCAAGGCTTCATCTTGAATCAGAACCGGGAAAGATTGTTAAGGCTTTGATTTCGGTTCAAAGTATGAATCCTGTGATTCTTCTTGATGAGATAGATCGTGTGACTGAAGAAGGCAGAAGTTCTATTATGGGTGTTTTGGTAGAACTTTTGGATCCAGAGCAAAATTTTGTCTTTGTTGACCACTATATTGATTACCCGATTGATCTTTCTCAAGTACTTTTTATTGCAACCGCTAATAATACTCATAATATAGCAACGGCGGTAATGGACAGGCTTGAGCCGATCAGTATGCCTTCTTATACTGATAGTGAGAAGATTGCTATTGCAACAAAATATATCTTGCCTGAAAAATTAAGAGCGGCTGGTGTTCCTCCTGGTGCCATTGTTATAGATGATAATGTCTGGCCTGTTATTGTTAGACCTCTTGGCTATGATGCTGGTATTAGAACGCTTGAGCGAACAATTGATGGTGTGGTTCGTAAGGTGGCAAGAATGATGGTCGAAGGCAAAACCTCTTCTTTTCATATTACAACAGACAATATGAAAGAGTTTTTGCCCCAGTAAGATGGATAAAAAGTCAAAACTTGAAGAAATTAAAGATAAAGCCTTAGCGGATGATAAATTACCTCTTAGGACAAAAGAGACAAATCTTGTTTTTGGGGTTGGTAATCCAGAAGCAGAGATCCTCTTTATTGGAGAAGGTCCAGGCTATTGGGAAAATGTTAAATCAGAACCGTTTGTTGGTCCTGCGGGTAGGCTTTTAGACAAGCTTCTTGAATTGATTAACATCAAAAGGCAGGAAGTATTTATTACCAATGTGGTGATGCATCGCCCGCCCAACAATCGCGATCCTCTCCCTCAAGAAATAGAAGCTTATCGGCCTTACCTTGATGCAATTATTGAAATCATATCTCCAAAAATAATAGTGACTTTAGGGCGTTTTTCTATGGCTAAGTTTTTGCCGAATGCTGTAATCAGTAAAGTGCATGGCAATCCTTCTTTAGTTAAATGGGGCGATGATGAAATCACCGTTGTTCCTATGTATCATCCAGCTGCTGCTTTAAGAAGTAATGAAATTATGGTAAAGTTGCGTGAAGATTTCTTAAAGTTGCCTGCAATTCTAGCTAGTCTAGATAAGGCAAAAGAAAAAGAAGAGAAAGAAGAAGAAAAACAGATGGCTCTTTTTTGATTATGATTCGCTTTATCGCACTCTCAGGAACGACTGAGGTCACAGAAAATTTTTATGTTTATGAATCTGAAAACGATTTGATCGTTGTTGATTGTGGCGTGGGTTTTCCCGAGCCTGAGATGTTTGGAGTTGATTTGGTTATTCCCGATTTTGATTACATAAGAAAAAATAGATCTAAATTGAGGGGGATACTAATTACTCATGGACACGAAGACCATATTGGTGCCTTGCCATTTTTGCTATCTGAAATAAAAGCTCCCGTTTTTTCAACTAAACTAGTTGCAGGCTTTATTGAGGAAAAGTTAAAAGATTCTGATATCAAAGGGGTAAAGGTAAATGTCTTTGATCCTGAACGAGATAATATTTCTCTTGGAGTTTTCAAAATTACTCCTTTTCGTATTTCCCATTCGGTTCCTGATGGAGTTGGTTTTGCTATTGATACCCCTGAGGGGAAAATTTTCCATGTAGCTGATTATAAATTTGATTGGACTCCTGTTGATGCTCGTCCTTTTGATATTGCCAAAATGGCAATTTTAGCCTCAAGTGGCGCTCTTGCTGTTGCTTCAGATTGTCTTGGTTCAACCACACCTGGTTATACCGAAAGCGAAAAGGGGATAGAAGAAAGAATCGAAAAGATTATTCTTAATAAAAAAGGAAGAATCTTTTTTACCACTATCTCTTCTAATATCTCAAGAATCCAGCAGGCGGTTAATGTAGCCGCAAGACTTGGAAGGAAAGTGGCAATAGTGGGAAGGTCCATTGACTCAAAAGTTAAGATATCTGAGGACTTAGGTTATATTAATTTACCTCATGGGTTGATGGTTGATCCGCGCCAGGCCATAAAAATGCCAAGAGACAAGGTTATGTTTATTATCTCCGGTAGCTATGGCCAGCCGGGCAGCGCTTTGTATCGTGTGGCTTTAGGGGAGCACGATTTTTTGAAAATTGAGGAGGGTGATGTGGTTATTTTCTCATCAGATCCTGCTCCGCCTGGTTCAAAGACTAATGTTGACTTTTTGGTGGATAAACTGATTGAATCAGAAGTTGAAGTCCATTACTACGATATTCAGGAAGATTTGCATGTCTCAGGTCATGCAAGCCAAGAGGATATAAAGCTTCTTTTATCAGTTATCAAACCCAAATATGCAATACCTATTGGTGGAACGATAAGACATATGAGAGCTTTTAGTAATTTGGCAAGTGGGGTTGGTGTTAAAAGAGAGAGTGTCTTTGAGCTTAAGCCAGGGGAGTCGGTTAATTTTAAGAATCAAACTGCTCAAAAAGGGGAAAAAGTTGAGGTTAGGAATGTTTTGGTTGATGGTCTTGGAGTTGGAGATGTGGGTCAAGTGGTTTTGCGTGATAGAAATCTTTTAGCCAAAGAAGGTATTGCCATTGTTCTTTTACAGTTTGATGAATCAGAAGGAAGATTAGTCAACAAACCTGAAATTATTAGTCGTGGCTTTGTTTTTGACAAGGGAAGTCGTGATCTTTTGGAGAAATCGGCTTCAAAGCTTGAAAATTTCCTTAGGAAGAAAAAAGACCTTGACCGCCGGCTGGTGAAAAATTTGGCTGCTGATTTTTTGGAGCGTCATTTTTATAAGGAAACAGGCAGAAGACCAATGGTCTTGCCTGTAGTGGCGGAAGTTTAGCTTGATTTCCTAAAAAACGAGTTACGCTTGTAGTTTCTTCTCTGTTATAATTAACTTATGGCCAAGAAAGTCAAAAGAATGAAATCCAAGAAGGCGTTTAAGGTTAAGCTTAAGCCGGGAGTGATTTATTCCATTACTGAGATTGTTTTCTTTCTTCTAGCTTTCTTGGTGATTATTTCTTTTTCGCGCCAGGGTCTAGCTTTAAGATATGTTAACGATATTTTAATTTCTCTTTTTTCTTGGGCTTCTATTTTTCTGCCTTTTATTTTTATTGTTTTTGGTCTTCTTGTTTCAAAATTTAAAACTCCTCTTTCTCAGCCGAATGTAGTTGTTGGTGCTCTGCTTTTTTTTGTTTCTGTGATGAGTTTGGGAAGAGCTGGTGTTATTGGCAAGTATTTTTGGGAGAATATGGCGGTTTTTTTAACCAAGACTGGTTCTTTCCTTTTACTTTTAACTACTTCAATAGTAGGTTTAATAGTTCTTTTTAACACTCCTCTTGAGCAGGTGATTGCTTTTTTGGTTAATTTGATTGATGTCTTAAAGCAGACTTTAACGGGTTCCAAAGCAAAGTTGGGTAAACCATATCTTAGGTCTAAGCTGAACTTTAAACTACCTGAAAACGATAGAAAGCCTCAGGAGACACCAAGTCAGAACATTGAGCCGATGCAACAGAAAACTTTATCTTCTGCTTTGGTGAGTAACACTCCAGGTGAAAGTGGGGCTTGGAATAATCCTCCGCTTGATCTTTTGAGTGAAGGCCAAGGTGGAAAAGCTGATCGTGGCGATGTTAATGAAAATGCAGCTACGATTGAACGTACGCTTGACGATTTTGGCATTTTGGCCAAAGTTGTTGAGGTTAACTACGGACCTGCGGTTACTCAATATGCTATTCAAGTTGCCTCAGGTACTAAGCTTTCAAAAATTACAGCTCTTGAGCGAGATTTAGCTTTAGCTCTGGCTGCGCCTACAGGCACCATTAGAATTGAAGCTCCTATTCCTGGCAGAAGTCTTGTCGGTTTGGAATTGCCAAACAGGATGCCAGAATTTGTTTCTCTCAAGAAGATGCTTGAATCAGATGTTATGAAAAATAACCCATCGAGGCTTCTTGTTGCTTTGGGCCTTGATGTTTCAGGAAAACCTGTGGTTGCCGATCTTGGGAAGATGCCGCATGTTTTAATTGCAGGGCAAACTGGTTCTGGTAAATCGGTCTGTATTAACACTTTTCTAGCTTCCCTTTTGTTTCGCACTTCGCCTTCCGAGGTGAAACTGGTTTTGGTTGATCCAAAGCGAGTAGAGATGACCCATTATGTTGATATTCCGCATCTTTTGACACCTGTCGTTGTTAATCTTGATGAAACCGTTTCTGTCTTAAAGTGGGTTTTAGAAGAGATGGAAAGGCGTTATAAGAAGTTCTCCGAGGTTGGGGTGAGGAATATAGATAGTTATAACGAGATGTCTGGTTTTCAAGCTTTGCCTTATATTGTTCTTGTTATTGATGAATTGGCTGAGGTGATGCTTTTTTCTCCTGCCCAGGTTGAGGAAAAAATTGCAAGGATTGCTCAGATGAGCCGAGCGACAGGTATTCATATGGTTTTGGCAACACAAAGGCCTTCGGTTGATATTATTACCGGCTTAATCAAAGCCAATATTCCTTGCCGTATTGCCTTTGCTGTTGCCTCTCAAGTTGATTCAAGAGTTATCATTGATTCGCCAGGAGCAGAAAAGCTTCTTGGTCGTGGAGATATGCTTTATCTACCTCCTGAACAGGCAAAGCCAATTCGTATTCAAGGAGCCTTTGTTTCAGATAAAGAAGTTACGGCTTTAACCTCTTTTCTTAAAAATCAGGGCGTGTCGCCTGATTATGTTGATGAGGCAACCAAGATGACAGAATCAGGAAGTGGCGCTTCTTTTGGAATTGATGGCGGGCTTGATAAATTGTTTCCTGACGCAGTTAGGTTAGTTTGTCAGTATGACCGAGCCTCAACTTCTCTTTTGCAGAGAAGACTTTCTATCGGTTATTCGCGTGCTGCCAAAATTATAGATCAGCTTGAAATGGCGGGTGTAGTTGGTCCAGCTGAGGGTTCAAAGCCAAGAGAAGTTTTGATTGATGATGCCGAAAGCTTTCTTACCTCTTCAAATAAAAGCTAGCTTATTTTTTTATGATTACCATTGGAAAGTTTTTAAATACAGAAAGAGTCTCAAGAAAAATCTCTATTGAGGCTTTAGAGAGGAAGACTAAAATTAAGAAGGAATTTATAGAAGCTCTTGAGAAGGAAGATTGGGAGTCTCTTCCTGAGTTTCCTGTTGTTTTGGGGTTTGTTAAAAACATAGCTAGGACTTTAGGAGTTGATACTAACCGTGCAGTTTCCTTGTTGCGCCGTGATTATCCTCCAAAAATAGTTTCTTTAAATCCCAATCCGCCCGTTTTCAAGCGTTTCGTCTGGAGCCCTAGATTAACTCTTATTTCTTTTGTTATTCTTATTTTTCTTGTTATCGCCGGCTACTTAGGCTATCAAGCTTATCGTTTCTTAAGTCCTCCCTCTCTGGTTTTGTCTGAACCTAGCGAAGGTCAGACTGTAAAGGCAGGCGAGGTTTTGGTTTCAGGGAAGACGGATACTGATGCGACTGTTATAATTAACAATCAGCAGGCAGTGGTTAATCAAGATGGCAGTTTTGAAGCAGAGCTTTTGGTTGATAAAAATACAAAAGAGCTTGTTGTTATAGCAAAATCAAGAGCGGGTAAAACAAGACAAATAAGTCGGCCTTTGAATGTAGAAGAATAATATGGAGACAGCGCAGAAAGTTCTTACCTTTGTAGCAATATCTTTAACCGTCCTTTTTTTGATTGTTGGCATTCAGGTGTTTTTGGTAATTTCTGATTTAAGGCAGGCAATCAAAAGATTGAACAGCATCTTGGAAGATGCAATTTTGGGCGGAGGTTTGATTAAACCAGAGAAATTAACAGGAGTAATTGAAATGATTAAGAAAGGTAAGAAAATGGAATCCCACGGCGAGAATAATCTTTAGTTTTTCCTCAAACTTTAGACCGAAGTTATCTAGTTGGTGTTTAAATCTTTTTCCTGATTCAAAGGCTATACTGAGAGATCTAGTGTGTAGTTTGGTCTATTTTGTTATATAATTCAAGCACAATGGCAAGTGTTGATGAGATTAGGAAAAAATATCTTGATTTTTTCAAAAAGAAAGGGCATAAGGAAATAAGTCCTGCTCCTTTGGTTTTGGAAGGAGATCCGACTACTCTTTTTACTTCAGCCGGGATGCAGCCTTTGATACCTTACCTTAAGGGCGAAAAGCATCCTTTAGGGATGCGGCTTTGCGATTCTCAGCCTTCTTTAAGGCTTCAGGATATAGAGGAGGTTGGAGATAATCGCCATACCACCTTTTTTGAAATGCTTGGAAATTGGAGTTTGGGTGATTATTTTAAGGAAGAACAGCTTTCATGGTGTCTTGAATTTTTTACCAAAGAGCTTGGAATTAAGAAAGAAAAACTTTGGGTTTCTGTCTTTGAGGGCTTGAAAGATAAGTCAGGAAAGGAAATAGTTCCCCGAGACGAGGCATCATACAATATCTGGCTTAAGTTGGGTATTCCCAAGGAAAGGATCTTCTTTTATGGGCCTCAAAAAAATTGGTGGAGTAGGTCTGGCGATCCTGAGCTTATGCCTGAAGGAGAAATTGGGGGACCTGATTCTGAAGTTTTTTATGATTTTGGGAAACCTCAACATCCAGGTTGCCATCCAAATTGCGATTGCGGTCGCTTTTTGGAGATAGGTAATTCGGTTTTTATCCAGTATGAGAAGAAAAATGGTAAGTTGGTTGAATTGCCTCAAAAAAATGTTGATTTTGGTGGTGGGCTTGAGAGAATTGCTATGGCAGTCTTGAGTCAGAACGATATTTTTAAAATAGGCACTCTCAAAGATCTGGTGTCAAAGATAGAAGAAGTTTCAGCTTTTCATTATGGGGACGAGGAGAAAAAGGATAAAAGTTTCAGAATTGTAGCCGATCACTTAAGGGCTGCTGTTAATATTCTTGCTGAAGGGGTTTATCCTGCCAATAAGCTTCATGGCTATGTGGCGCGTAGGCTTATTAGGAAATCAGTTTTCCATCTTTATTTCTTGGGTGTAAAGAAAAACAATGCCCTTTCTTTTATCGCTGCCTCATTAAAGGGACAAGAGAAGATAAGTAAAAATTGGGGTTTTATAGAGGAAAACCTTAATCTTGAGGAGGCTAAATTCAAGCAAATTATGGAAAAGGGAGTAAGAAAGCTGGACAAGATCATTTCAGAAGGCAATAAGGTCGATGGCAAGATGGCTTTTGACCTTTATCAAAACGATGGCTTTCCGCTTGAGTTGACACTTGAGTTTTTGGGGCAAAGAGGAATTAGTTTTGACAAGAAGGCAGAAGAGGTTTTTAGGTCTGAATTTGAAAAACATAAAGAGCTTTCAAGAAAAACAGCAGCAAGAATCTTTAAAGGTGGTCTTGCCGATCATTCTTTTGAAGTTACCAAATTACATACCGCAACACACCTAATTCATTCAGCTTTGCGCAAGGTGTTGGGGGAAAGCGTTTCTCAAAAAGGCTCAAATATAACTTCCGAGAGATTGCGCTTTGACTTTTCTTTTGATAGGAAGCTGACAGATGAAGAAATTAATAAAGTTGAAAAAATGGTAAATGAAGTTATCAAGAGGGGTTTGCCTGTTGTTTTTGAAGAGAAGCCGCTTGATGAAGCAATATCAGAAGGCGCTCTTCATTTTTTTGCCGAACGTTATGGTAAGACGGTTAAAGTTTATACAGTAGGCGATCCTAGAGGAGAGTATTTTTCTAAAGAAGTTTGTGGTGGTCCCCATGTTAAGAACACCAAAGAGATTGGACGTGTTAAAATAATTAAGCAGGAAAAACTTGGAGCTGGTGTTATTAGAATTTATGCTGTTGCCAAGAGCTAGCTTGGTAGTCTTTTTTCTGCTTTAATTAATCAATGGATCTAAAAGGTATACTGCCCAAAAAAGGAGAAGAAAAAGAACATTACTGGTCTATTGTTATTGAATCAGAATGGGTGCAATCTGGAATTTGGAAAGTTGAAGAAGGGAAAGTTGAGGTTGTTTCCTTTGGCGCGCCGCTTTCTTGGCAAAAAGATCAAGATCTGGTTGAGACTGTAGATTCTTCTCTTTCAGTTGCTATCCAGAACTTGGCCGATGAGGAAATAGAACCTTCAAAAACAGTTTTTGGTTTGCCTTCAAACTGGGTAGAAAATGGCCAAATTAAACCTCAATATCAAGAGCAGATTAAAAAGGTATGTGAGGAATTGTCTTTAAAGCCTGTTGGTTTTGTTTCCCTGACCGAAGCAATAGCTTATTATCTAAAGTCTCAAGAGGGCGATTTTTTGAGCGCAACTATTGTGGCTATCGGTGAGGAGGATTTGGGAGTGTCGCTTGTTGTTCGTGGTGAAACCAAAGGGGAAGCCCAGGTTTCAAGAAGCGTTTCTTTGGTAGAGGATTTAGTCGAAGGCTTGTCTCGTTTTTCTTTTAATGAACCTTTGCCTGCCAGGATTATTCTTTATGATGGCCGTGAGGGAGAGCTTGAAGATCTAAGGCAAAGCTTAATTAGTGCTGATTGGGAAAGTTACCAGACTATTAAGTTCCTTCATCCTCCCAAAATTGAGATAATAAGACCTGAAGAGAAGGTCTTGGCTACTTCGCTTGCTGGCGGTGTAGAGCTTGAAGGCGCGAAAGAAGTTGAAGTAGCAGGCGGAGAAAGGGAAGAAAAAAGAGAGCCTAAGGTAGAGACAGAAGTTAAAGAAGATAATTTTGAAAGGGTAGATGAAGACTTGGGGTTTGTTGTGGGTGAGGATATAAAAAGAGTTTCGGAGGATGTAATGGGTATTCCTTTGCAAGAAGAGAAGCCGGTTGCTATTGAGGCTGAAAATCGGGAAGAATATGAAGTTTCCAAGGTTTCGTCAGTTAAGGCTTTTATTAATAAGCTTAAGGGATTGTTGCCCAAGAAAGAAAAAAGGGTTTTGGCTGGTCCTCGCTATGCTTTTGACAAAAAGCCTTTGATTTTTGGCCTTTTGGCTTTTTTGGCCTTTTTAGTAGGAGGATTTCTGGCTTGGTGGTTTTTGCCGACTGCTGATGTTAAGATTTACGTCTCTCCGCAAAAAATAGAAGAGAGTGTTGATCTTAAGCTTGATAAAAATATTTCTTCTCTTGATGTTTCTTCAAGAATATTGCCTGCTCGTGAGGTTAAAAAAGATGTAACGGGAGAAAAAACAATTTCTGTTACAGGAACTAAGGAAGTTGGAGATAAAGCTAAAGGCAAGGTGCAGATTTATCGCACAGGGGACGAATTAAAGCTTACTAAAGGGACAAAATTACAAAGCTCTTCGGGTCTTGTCTTTACACTTGATGATGATGTAGAAGTGGCAAGCGGTAGCGCCTCAACTCCCAGTAAGACTGAAGCTTCAGTTACCGCTTTTGATATTGGAGCAGAATATAACCTTGCTTCAGGCGAATCTTTTTCAGTGGGCAACTATGCTGTAAGTACTATTGAAGCAAAAAATGAGGAAGCTTTTTCTGGTGGATCAAGTAGAGAAATTAGTGCTGTCTCAGCCAAAGATTACGATAGCGTCTTGTCTGATTTGAAGAAAGAGTTGGAAGACAAGCTCTTTAGTGATATTGAATCAAGTCTCAATGAGAATGAAATTATGGTTAAAGAGTCAATTAAAGATGAGATTAAAGACAAAACTTATAATCATAAGATTGGCGATGAAGCTAGTGATCTCAAGCTAGATTTGACCTTATCAGCAACGGTTTTAGTGGTTAATAAGAATGATTTTTATGAAGTAGCAAAGGAAATCTTAAAAGAAAAGATTCCTTCAGGGTATAGTTTGCGTCAAGATCAGTTGAAAGCCAGCTTTTCTTTAGTTGAAGAAAAAGATGGCACAGCTTCTTTCAAAACTAATTTTATAGCCAATCTTTTACCCAAGGTTGATCAGGACGAAATAGCAAAATCTATTGCTGGCAGAAGTATTGATGCGGCCAAGGAGTTTTTGGTTAAAGTTCGAGGCTATGATAGAGCAGAAATCACTATTAAGCCTGATTTTAAACTTTCAAAATTAGTGGTTTTACCACATTCTTATAAGAGAATTCATATAGAAGTTCAAGCTTCTCCTTAAAAGTTGTAAAGATATGGCAAGGAATAAGAAAAAAGTTTTAGCTAAATTTTTGGGTGTTTTTATGGGAATTTTAGGTCTTTTAATTCTCGTTTTAACTTTTTATCCAATAGTTAAATATGAGATTCTTTCGCGACAGGAATTCCCTTCTTTTTTGGTTCCCTTGGCTGATCGTGATATAGACATTTTTTCAGGAAAGGATTACACCAAAGCTAGTAATTGGTTTGAGGGCGGACTTAAAGGAAAGGATTTCGTTTTGCCAAAGGTAACCTTTTACAATATTTCAATACCCAAACTAAGAATTGATAACGCAGTTGTGGCAATTGGAGGAGAAGATTTGAATGAGCATTTAATCCAATATCCAGGTACGGCTCTGCCTGGAAGGCGAGGAAATGCAGTTATTTTTGGCCATTCGATTCTGCCCAGATTTTATGATCCCAAGAGGTATATCTCTATTTTTTCGCTTTTGCCTACCTTGGAAAAAGGCGATTCTATTTATGTTTATTACGATGGAGTTGAATATACTTATAAAGTTGAGGATAAATTTGAGGTTACACCATCTGATATTCAAGTCTTGGAGCAAAACACTTCTGATTCCTATTTAACTCTTGTTACTTGTGCTCCGCCCGGTGATCCGAGGAAATTAAAGCGTTTGATCGTGAGAGCAAGAATTGTTTCTCAAGAATCAGCGTCTGTGAATGATTCTTCTAGTCTATGAAAATTTTGGGGATAGATTACGGTAGGGCAAAAGTGGGTCTAGCTTTAGCTGATGATAATGTTAAATTGGCTTATCCTCTGTCAGTTTTGAGATTTAAGGAAATAAGTGATCTTGAAGAAAAAATAAAAGCAGTAGTTGAAAAGGAGGAAATTGAAAAAGTTGTCATTGGTTTGCCTGAAGGCGTGTTTAGAAGAGAAATTGAAGATTTTGGCGCGTGTCTAAAAAGAGAGCTTAATATTCCTGTTGTTTTTTGGGATGAAACCTTGACCACTAAGGAAGCCCAGGCTCTTTCTATTGAAGCTAGGATAAAAAGAAAGAAGAGAAAAGCACTTGAAGATGCCTATGCTGCAAGCATTATTCTAGAAAGCTACCTTGAATCAAAAGGTTGATTTATTTTCTCCTTTTTGTTAGACTGGATTAATGTTTAAGAATGTTATTGCACCCATTCAAGCTTGGCTTTTATCCCAAGGTAGGTGTGTTGGTTGTGGCAAGCCTCTCTCTCAAGGTAAAAAGGAAAAATATGTTGAGGGGACAGAAAAAGTGACCTGTTCTTGTGGACGAATTTATATCTATAACCCTAAAACAAAAACCTATCGGCGTGCTTTACTTAGTGAAGTTTAACTTGTTCTTCTAAAATTGATGAAAAAGATTATCCCTTTCTTTACCATAGGCTTGTTATTGCTTTCTTTGGGGATATTTTATTGGTGGCAAAATGCTATTTCACCTGTTAATCCTTCACAAAAGGAGACAAAAAGCTTTGTGATTAAACGTGGACTCACAGTTAGCCAAATTGGCAACAAGTTGTCAGATGAAGGACTAATTAAAAGCCCTTTGGCATTTAAAATTTATTTGCAATTTCAAGGGAGGTCAGATCAAATTAAAGCGGGGGAATATAAACTCTCGCCGTCTGGGAGTATGAAATCCATAGTGGAAAAATTGATAAAAGGGCCGGATTTGGTTTGGGTTACTTTTCCTGAAGGGTTAAGAAGAGAAGAGGTGGCTTTGAAGCTTGTGAGTGAGCTTGAAATTAAGGATAAGGAAAATTTTTACCTTCAATTTATGCAAGCTTCAGATGGAAAGGAAGGTTTTTTATTTCCCGATACTTATCTTTTTCCAAGAGAGGTTGTTCCTGAAAAAGTAGTTGCGATACTTTATGATAACTTCAACAAGAAAATTGCTCCTTTTCAAGAAGATATAAAAAAGTCAAATATGAGCTTAAATGAAATTATCACCTTGGCTTCAATTGTAGAAAGAGAAACAAAAACTGACGAAGAGCGGCCTCTTGTGGCAGGCATTTTAATTAAAAGACTTAAAGCTGGCTGGCCTTTGCAGGTTGATGCTTCGGTTCAATATGCTGTTGCCACCCAAAATTGCAAAGCTTTTAGCACCGACTGTAAATGGTGGCCCATTTTGTCAAAAGAGGATATATCTATCAATTCCCCTTTTAATACTTACAAATTCAAAGGTTTGCCGCCACATCCGATTGCAAATCCTGGCCTTTCTTCAATCAAAGCGGTGATTTATCCCAAAGAGAGTGATTATTGGTTTTATCTTCATGACAAGAGCGGCAAGATCTATTTTGCTAACACAACAGAAGAGCATAAGGAGAACATTAGAAAATACTTAATTGAGTAATAGTAAATACCTCTTGACAGACAAAAAAAGGAAGATATAATCACGCTTAGGCGTAGTGTTTCTTACGCTCCTTTGGTTGTTCCCATTTTGGGATTTTTTTGTGTGCATTTTTGGTAGCCAAAGGAAATAAACCTTGGCAATGAATATTCAAAATCAAAACAGAGTTTATTTTAGCAAAGAAAGAGGCAATCTAAAGGCAGATGACCTCACTTATATTCAAAAGGAGTCCTGGCAGTGGTTTTTAAGTGAAGCTATTGCCTCCGAGCTAAAAGAAATTTCTCCTATTGAAGATTTTACAGGTAAAAATTGGGAACTTTATCTAGAAAATCCTGTTTTGGGCGAGCCAACTATTACTTCAAAGAAAGCTTTGGAAAAAGGACTGACCTACTCCGTCCCTCTTAAAATTACTGCTACATTGGTCAATAAAAGGAGTGGAAGAAGGGTCTCTCAAGAAGTTTTTCTGGGAGAAATTCCTCAGATGACCCAGAGAGGAACTTTTGTGATTAGTGGTGTTGAGAGATCTGTTGTTAGTCAATTAGTCAGATCACCAGGAGTTTATTTTTCTGGTGATCTTGATTCCTCGTCAGGTAGAATGCTTTATCACTCTGAAATAAGACCACTTCATGGTACTTGGCTTGAATTTGAGGTCTCGAAAAATGATGTCATCTCAGCCAGAATTGACAGGAGAAGAAAAATTACTGCTACTGTCCTCTTGCGTATCTTTGGTATTGAAAGCAATGAGGAGATTCAAGATTTGTTTAGAGAAGTTAATAAAGATCCACAACATAATTATGTCAGTCAGACTCTATCTCGCGATTTAACTACCAATAGAGAAGAAGCTCTGCTTGATTTTTATCGCAGGATGAGGCCTGGTGAACCTGTTTTGCTTGAAAATGCCGAAAGTCTTTTCAAAGGTATGTTTCTTGATCCGCGTCGGTATGATTTTGGAGCAGTCGGAAGATTTAAGATTAACAAAAGGCTCTCGCTTGATATTCCCAATGTTAAGCAAAATTGGATTTTGACAAAACAAGATATTGTTGCTTCCCTTTCATATCTTATAGGTTTGCAAAATGGCCAGGGTAAAGTTGATGATATTGACCATTTAGCTAATCGTCGTTTGAGAAGAGTTGGCGAGCTTGTGGCAACAAACGCTTTTCGTGTTGGCCTTTTGAGGCTTGAAAGATCTATTAAAGAGAAAATGAGCCTCATTTCTCCTTCTGATAATCCTACTCCGTCTTTATTGATTAATGCTCGTCCTTTAGTGGCTTCCTTAAATGAATTTTTCAGGTTGAGTCAGCTTTCAGCTATTCTTGACAATACCAATCCTCTAAATGAACTTGAGATATTGCGCAAGCTTTCGGTTATGGGAACAGGCGGAATCAATAGAGAAAGAGCCTCATTTTCAATTCGTGACGTCTCAAGCTCGCAGTATAGTCGCATTGATCCGGTAAAAACTCCTGAAGGTCAGAATATAGGTTTGGTTAATCATTTAGCTCTTTATGCGAGAGTTAATGAGTATGGTTTCATTGAAGCTCCTTATCGCAAGGTTGAAAAAGTCAAAAAGGGAGGAAAAACTTTAATGAAAGTGACTGATGAAATTATTTATTTACCAGCAGATGATGAGGAAGAATATCATATAACTCATTCAGGAGTGCCTATTGATAAAAACGGCTTTATTACTGCCAATCGCGTGCCTTTTCGCTATCGAGGCTCAGTTTCTGAAGGTCCTGTTGAGATAATTGATCTGATAGATGTTACTCCTCGTCAGGTAGTCGGAGCTTCAGCCTCTTTGATTCCCTTTTTGGCTCATGATGAAGGCAATCGCGCTTTGATGGGCTCTAACATGCAGGGTCAAGCTGTGCCTCTTGTTAGTCCAGAGGCTCCTATTGTGGGAACAGGTATGGAAAAAATAGTAGCTGAAGCTATGGGGAGACTAATTAAATCGAAGTATGATGGAATTGTTGATTATGCTGACGCTGAAAAGATAGTTGTCAGATTAGATAAAAAAACAGACGATAAAAGTTCTGAAGAAATTGAAATTTCTCCTGATGGAAAGTTCGCAACATATCTATTGTCTAAATTTAAAAAGACCGCACAATCAACTTGCTACAACCAAAGAGTGGTAGTTAAACCTGGGGATAAGGTTAAAAAGGGCGATGTTTTAGCTGATGGTCCAGCAATGGAAAATGGAGAGCTTGCTCTTGGAAGGAATCTCCTTATTGCTTATATGTCCCTTGATGGTTATGGTTTTGAGGATGCTATTTTAATTTCTGACCGCTTGGTTAAGGAAGACTTGATGACCTCAATTAACATAGAAGAATATGAGGCTGATGTTGTGGAAACAAAATTGGGGCCTGAAGAATTGACTCGTGATATTCCCAATGTGGCAGAATCAGAACTTGCGAATTTAGCCGAAGATGGGATTGTGGTTGTGGGTGCTGAAGTTGGTCCTAATGATATCTTAGTGGGTAAAATTGCTCCCAAAGGAGAAACAGAACTTACTGCTGAGGAAAGACTCTTGCGGGCTATTTTTGGTGAGAAGGCTCGCGAGGTGAGAGATACTTCTTTAAGGCTTCCTCATGGTGAAAGAGGAATTGTAGTTGATGTTCAGATACTTGATCGCGAGAAGGGTGATGAGCTTGGAGCAGGAGTAATTAAGAGAGTGATTGTTAGAGTGGCACAGATGAGGAAAGTTACAGTAGGCGACAAGATAGCTGGTCGACATGGTAACAAGGGTGTTATAGCCAAAGTTATGCCGGTTGCTGATATGCCTTTTCTTGCTGATGGCACCCCTATTGATATTATTATTTCCCCTTTGTCTGTTATCTCACGTATGAATTTAGGCCAGCTTTTGGAATGCCATCTTGGTTGGGCAGCCCAAAAACAGGGCAAAAAAGTAGCCTTGCCTGTTTTTGACGAAATAGGAGAAGATACGGTGGTTAATGAACTTAAAAAAGCTAATCTGCCTGTAAATGGGAAAGCGCGACTTTTTGACGGTAGAACTGGCGAGGCATTCCTTGAGGATACAACTGTGGGTGTTGCCTACATTATGAAGCTTAATCATATGGTTGAGGATAAAACTCACGCAAGATCAACTGGTCCTTATTCTCTTGTGACTCAACAGCCTTTGGGTGGAAAGGCACAAATGGGAGGTCAGCGCTTGGGTGAAATGGAGGTTTGGGCTCTTGAGGCGCATCGTGCTGCTTATACTCTACAGGAGATGTTGACCATTAAATCTGATGATATAGTTGGAAGAGCTAAAGCTTTTGAGGCTATTGTCAAGGGAGTTGATATTCCACAATCAACTGTTCCTGAGAGCTTTAAGGTTTTGGTCAGGGAGCTTAATTCTTTGTGTTTGTCAATTGAAGCTTCTGGCCACATATCAAGAAAGTCTGAAGAAAATGAGGAGGTTTCGGAGCTCGGTCTTGAACTAGAAGAAGCGAGTGGAGCTAAAGAAGTAGCAGTTGCAAGCGAGCTTTTGAGAGAAGAAAGTCCAGTTGAAGTAGATGAAGTCATTTCAAACGGAGAGGAGGTTAATAGTTAATTTGTTAACTGTTATTATCATGGATCCTTTATCTGATTTTAAAGATTTAACCGATTTTAAGAGTTTAATAATTAAGCTAGCTTCGCCTGATGAAATCAGGAAGTGGTCGCGTGGTGAGGTAACAAAACCCGAAACTATAAATTACAGGACGTTGAGAGCTGAAAAAGATGGTTTGTTTGATGAAAGAATTTTTGGTCCTACCAAAGATTGGGAGTGTTATTGTGGAAAATATAAGAGAATAAGATATAAGGGAGTGATTTGTGATAAATGTGGAGTTGAGGTAACTCTTTCAAGGGTAAGAAGAGAAAGAATGGGTCATATTAATCTTGTTTCGCCTGTTGCACATGTTTGGTATTTCAAGGGTGCGCCTTCTAAAATTTCTCTAGTCTTGGATATTGCCCCACGAGCTATTGAACAGGTGATCTATTTTGCAAGACATTTGGTCATTAAGCTCGATGAAAAAGGCAAAAAGGAAGCAGTTGAAAATTTAGAGAAGGCTAGAAAAGATTCTGTTGCAAAATTTGACGAAGATTATAAGGAGAAAAAAGACACTCTTAAAAAATCAGCTTCTGAAGATAAAGCAAAAATAGATAAGAAGATTAAGAATAAAGAACAAGCTTCTCTGGCTAAACTTGAAATTGATCTTGAATTAAGGAAAAGAGAGCAGCTTATAACTGATGAATACAATTTAAATGTTGAAAGAACTAACCAACTTTTTGACAATCTTGTTAACTTGGTTAAAAGTTTGAAAGTTAACAGTGTTATAAGCGAGGATGAATTAGATCAACTTTCATCTTATAAAGCTGATATTTTCTTTGAGACAAAGACTGGTGCTGAGGCTATTTTGGCTGCTCTTGAATCAGTAAATTTGGAGGAACTTTCGTCTTCCTTGCGCAAGGAGATGCTTGAGGCTAAAGAAAACACTCCTCGTTTTGTCAAATTAGCCAAGAGATTAAAGCTGATTGATGGAATGCGCAAGGCAAAGATCAACCCAGCTTGGATGATTCTTAAGGTTTTACCTGTTCTTCCTCCTGATTTGCGTCCGATGGTGCAGCTTTCAGGTGGTAGGTTTGCAACCAGTGATTTAAATGATCTTTATCGTCGGGTAATTAATCGCAACAATCGCCTTAAGCATTTGATCAATCTGGGAGCTCCAGAAATTATCTTGAGAAATGAGAAAAGAATGTTGCAGGAAGCTGTTGATTCTTTGATTGACGCTTCTCAAAAGAAAGCTACCCGTCGTGGAAGGGGCAGACAGCCTTTGCGTTCTTTGTCTGATATGCTCAAGGGTAAGCAAGGTAGATTTAGGCAGAATCTTCTTGGAAAAAGAGTTGATTACTCAGGCCGAAGTGTAATTGTAGTTGGTCCTGAATTAAGACTTAATGAGTGCGGGTTGCCAAAGGATATGGCTCTTGAGATGTTCAAGCCCTTTGTCTTGCGCGAGATGATTAAAAGAGGTATTGCCCCGAATGTTAAATCAGCCAAAAATATGCTTGAAAGAAAACCAGATGAGGTTTTTGATATCTTGGAGGAGATTACCAAGAATCATCCAGTTCTTTTAAATAGGGCTCCAACTCTTCATAAATTGAGTATTCTTGCTTTTTATCCGGTTCTAATTGAAGGTAGTGCTATAAGGTTACATCCTGTTGTCTGTAACGGTTTTAATGCAGATTTTGATGGTGACCAGATGGCAGTTCATGTTCCTTTGTCTCAGAAAGCCATTGATGAGGCAAAAAATTTGATGATGCCCCAGAATAATTTACTCAAACCTGCTGATGGTTCTCCTATTGCTATTCCCTCAAGGAAGGAAATGGCTTTAGGAATTTATTATCTTACTGATATTGATGAAAGAATTCCTGCTTCAAAAACAGTTTTTGCTGATACTAGTGAGGCAGTATTGGCTTATCAATCAGACAAAATTAAAATTAGGCAGGAAATCTCTCTTAGGATGGGAGGAGAGATTATTAAGACTACGGTAGGGAGAATATTCTTTAACGAAGCCTTACCTCAAGGTTTTGGCTTTATTAACGAACCTGTTACCTCAAGCGTTATCAAGAATATTTTCAATCGTGTTTTGGCTGAGTATGAACAAAACGTCGTAGTCGAGACAATAGATAAAATTAAAGATCTTGGTTTCTGGGGAGGTTCAATTGCTGGTCTTTCGATGTCTATCTTTGATGCTATTGTCCATCCTGAAAAAGAAAAGATGATCAAGGAAGCAGAAAAGAGAGTAGCTGAGGTGGAAAACAATTTTGCTCAAGGGTTGATTACAGCTGAGGAGAAGAAGAGATTTGCTGAGGAAGTTTGGATTGAAACAAGTGAAGAATTGGCTGAGAAGACTTGGGAGCTTTTGGATAAATATAATCCAGTTAGAGTAGTTATTGATGCTAAAGTCGGAAGAGCTTCAAGAGATCAGGTTAAACAATTGGCTGCTATGCGTGGTCTTGTTACTGACCCTCTAGGCAAAACTGTTGAGATGCCTATTAAGTCAAACTTTAGAGAAGGACTGTCTGTCTTTGAGTATGTGACTTCAAGTCGAGGTTCAAGAAAAGGTTTGACGGATACTGCCTTGAAGACGGCTGATGCAGGGTATCTCACTCGCCGCTTGATTGATGTGGCTCATGATGTTATTGTGAGGGCTGAGGATTGTGGAACCGATGAAGGCTTGACTATTGATTTTACTAAAATTAACAAGAAAGAAGATAAAATATTCAAGATTGTAGGTAGGGTTTTGGCAGATTATATTTTAGAACCTAAGACAAAGAAAGTTCTTTTTGCTAAAGGGGAAATTGTTGATGAGGCTAAAGCGGATAAGATAGTTAATCTTGGAATAAATGAAGTAAAAGTTTTCTCTCCTCTTACCTGTGGGCTTAGCCATGGAGTCTGCGCTAAATGTTATGGTTGGGATTTGTCTACCAAGAAAATGGTTGAGGTGGGAACGCCAGTTGGTATCATTGCTGCCCAGTCAATTGGTGAGCCGGGAACACAGTTGACTTTGAGGACTAAGCATTCAGCAGGAGTTGTTGGAGTTGATGTGACACAAGGTTTGCCACGAGTAGAAGAGTTGTTTGAAGCAAGAACTCCCAAGGTAACAGCTCCTTTGAGTGAGATCTCGGGTAAGGTTATGGTAAATGAGATTGATGAAGGTTGGAAGGTGGTTGTTACCAGTTCTGCATCAGGACTTAAAGATAAAAGAGAATATATAATTCCCAAGACTCTGACCTTGACTGTTAAGAGCGGACAAAAGGTAGAAGCAGGTTTGCCATTGGCTGCAGCTCCGCTTGATGTAAGAGAAGTAATGGTGATTAAGGGGCTAAGATTTGCGCAAGAGTATATTATCTCCCAAGTTCAGAAAGTCTATGAATCTCAAGGAATTCCAATTAACGATAAACATTTTGAAGTAATTGTTAAAAAGATGAGCGATAAGGTAAAAGTAGTAACTTGCGGAGATACGATGTTTTTGCCAGGAGAACTTGTGGATAAAGCCTCTTTTGAGGCTGAAAATGAAAAGGTTTTGGCTGCAGGAGGGGAGCCAGCCAGTGCTCAGCAGGTCATTTTGGGAATAACCAGAAGATCGCTTTATACCGAGAGCTGGCTTTCTGCTGCTTCCTTTGAGCAGACAACCGAAGTTTTAACAGAGTCTGCGCTTCAAGGTAAGGAGGATAAACTTTTAGGTTTGAAGGAAAATGTGATCATAGGAAGACTTATTCCTGTTACACCTGAGGCTGCTCGTTTGCCTGAAGAAGGCAAGATCTGATAGAATAGAGATACAAGGTCTCTGGCTTGTGCCCATATTGCTCTTGTCAGAGTTTCTTGTGCTCAAAAATTATATGCCAACAGTATTGCAATTAATCAGAAAAGGAAGAAGAAGAATTGTCAAGAAGACCAAAAAGGCCGCTTTGAGGCGCTGGTTTAACGCCAAAGACAGAAAGTATGGCGAGTTGCCCTCCCCCTTTAAAAGAGGGGTGGTCTTACAGGTGAGAACTATGACTCCCAAAAAGCCAAACTCTGCGCTGCGTAAAGTAGCTCGTGTCAGGCTTTCTAATAAACAAGAGGTGACAGCTTATATTCCTGGTGAAGGCCATGAATTAATAGAGCATTCGGTAGTTTTAATAAGAGGCGGAAGGGTGAAAGATTTGCCGGGTGTTAAATATCATGTGGTTCGTGCGAAGTACGACACAACAGGCGTTGTGGGGCGCAAAACTTCAAGAAGCAAGTATGGAGCCAAGAAAGAATCAAAGGGCGGAGCTTCTAGTGGAGCGGCAGCAGCTAGTGCTTAATTATTATGGCAAGAAAGGAAAAAGTAAAACCAAGATTAGTTGAACCAGATCCTGTTTATAGAAACCGTCTGGTGACAAAACTTATTAACCGTGCCATGCGCGACGGTAAAAAAAGCGTGGCTCAAAAACAGGTCTACAAGGCTTTTGAGATTATCAAAGGTATGGGTCTTGACCCGATAAAGGTTTTTGCTGAAGCGATAAACAATATTAAGCCTTCAATGGAGGTTCGCCCGAGAAGGATTGGCGGAGCTGCCTATCAGGTGCCTGTTGCTGTTCGAGGCTCAAGGAAAGAATCTTTGGCTATTCGGTGGCTTATTTTTGGCGCAAGAAATAGACCAAATAGTCAATATCACACCTTTGCTGAAAAATTGGTAGCTGAGATTATTGATGCTTCAAAGGGTGAAGGTTTTGCGGTTAAAAAACGTCAGGATGTTGAAAGAATGGCTGAGGCAAATCGCGCCTTTGCCCACTTCCGTTGGTAATTATTATTATGTCTCAAGTCCAAGCAACAAAAAAGAAGGCATCTCTTGTCTTTACGGCTACAAAAGACCGCAATCTTCCTATGGAAAGAATTAGAAATATTGGCATTATTGCTCATATTGATGCAGGAAAAACCACTACCACTGAGAGGATCCTTTTTGAGACAGGCAGAACTTATCGTTTGGGTTCAGTTGATGAGGGAACAACTGCAACTGACTGGATGGAACAGGAGAGAGAGCGTGGAATTACTATTGTTTCGGCGGCAATAACAACTTTCTGGTCGTTAAAAAAGGAAACATCGGTCAAGGATGGTCAATATAGAATCAATATTATAGATACCCCTGGTCATATTGATTTTACAGCTGAGGTAGAACGTTCTTTGCGTGTCCTTGATGGAGCTGTGGTTGTCTTTGATGGTAGAACAGGAGTTGAAAGTCAATCAGAAACAGTTTGGCGCCAGGCAGATAGGTATAAAGTACCTAGGATTTGTGTTTTGAATAAGCTTAACCTTATTGGAGCTGATTTTGAGGGAAGTATTAAGTCTATCCACGAGCGGTTGGGAGCAAATGCCGCCCCCGTTATTTATCCAATAGGTATCGAGCATAATTTGCGTGGGGCGATAGATCTTATTCGTATGAAGGCTTTTACTTATTCTGGAATTGAAGACAATAAGTTGGTTGAAGAAGAAATCCCTGCAGAATATAAAGAAGTAGCGGAAAAGTATAGAGCAGAACTTCTCGAGAGGGTTGCAGAATATGATGATGAAGTTTTGTCAAAGTACCTAAACGGGGAGGAAGTAAGCGAAGCAGAGATTAAAAGGGCTATCAGAAAAGGTGTTGTTTCGGGTAAGTTTTTCCCTATCTTTGGCGGTGATAATAGAACTGCCATTACGCAACTTCTTCTTGATGGTGTGGTTGAGTATTTACCTTCCCCACTTGATCTGCCGCCTGTAAAAGGTGTTAATCCGAAGACAGGGGAGGAAGAAACAAGGGAGCCTAAAAACGAAGCTCCTTTTTCTGCTCTTGCTTTCAAAGTAATGACCGATCCTCATGTTGGGCGGTTAGTTTATTTACGTATTTATTCGGGGATAATTAAAACTGGCCAACAGGTTCTTAACACCAGTAAATCTGTTCCTGAGCGAATAGGTAAATTGGTTCTTCTGCATGCTGACCAAAGGGAATTGATTGAGGAAGCTTATGCTGGGGAGATTGTGGCAGCAGTTGGTTTAAAGGACACAACCACTGGCCACACTTTGTGTGATCCTAATAGGCCGATAATTCTTGAATCAATTAAGTTTCCCGATCCTGTTATCTCTCTTGCTATTGAACCTGCAACCAAGTCCGATCAGGAAAAGATGGGTATTGCGCTTGGCAAATTGCTTGATGAAGATCCGACTTTTCGTGTTAAGTCAAATCAAGAGACTGGTCAGACAATTATCTCTGGAATGGGTGAATTGCAGCTTGAGATTTTGGTTGACAGGATGAAGCGCGAATTTGGAGTCGAGGCAAAAATAGGTGCTCCACAGGTCGCTTATAAAGAAACAATTAAAAAAGTTGGAAAAGGCGAGGGAAAATATATCCGGCAGACTGGTGGTCGCGGACAGTATGGTCATTGTCTTATTCGAGTTGAACCTTTGGGGCGTGGTGAAGGGGTTAAATTTGTTTCAGAAATTAGAGGTGGCGCAATCCCTGCTGAATTTATTCCTGCAGTTGAGAAGGGAGTCAAGGAGAAGCTTGAAAATGGTGTTTTGGCTGGTTATCCAATAACCGATTTGGCAGTTTACCTTTATGATGGTTCTTATCATGAAGTTGATTCTTCAGAGATAGCTTTCAAGATTGCAGGCTCTATGGCTGTTGAACAGGCTGTCAAGTCAGCTGATATGGTTTTACTTGAGCCAATAGTTAAAGTGGAAGTGGCAACACCTAAAGAATTTATGGGTGATATAATCGGCGATTTGTCTTCAAAGAGAGCTCAGATTCAGGGTAGTGAGGAGAAAGGTGATATGACTTATATTTATGCCTTTGCGCCGCTTGCCGAGCTTTCAGGCTATGTGACCAAAGTTAGATCTATTTCCCAGGGTCGAGCTGTTCCTTATATTGAACCTAGTCATTATGAGGAGGTACCTCGTAACATTGCTGATATGATTATTGAAAAATCTGGCAAGGTGGTTATGCCTCGAGGCTAAACTTGCCTCTTGACATTTTATTTTTGCCTCGAGTATAATCACGGCTAGTGTCTTGATGACAACGGAGCATTATGCTCCCTATAATTTTTAAGCATGGCAACAGAAACAAAACAAAAATTTGAAAGAACAAAACCGCATGTCAATATTGGTACTATTGGCCATGTGGATCATGGTAAAACCACTTTGACAGCGGCTATTACCACTGTTTTGTCCAAACAGCCGGGTAATCCTACCAAAGCTTACAAATTCGAAGAGATTGATAGTGCTCCTGAGGAAAAAGCAAGAGGTGTTACCATCAATATCTCCCATCTTGAGTACGAGACTGATAAGAGGCATTATGCTCACATTGATGCGCCAGGTCATGCTGATTACATCAAAAATATGATTACCGGTGCAGCTCAAATGGATGGTGCTATTTTGGTTATCTCAGCGGCGGATGGTCCAATGCCTCAAACAAGAGAGCATGTTATCTTGGCTCGCCAGGTTAATGTCCCTGCAATTGTTGTTTTCTTGAACAAGATTGATACTGTTGATGATCCTGAAATTGTAGATCTGGTTGAAGCTGATGTTCGTGAGCTCTTGAAGAAATATGAATACCCAGGAGATGAAGTTCCTGTAATTCGTGGTTCAGCTCTTAAGGCTTTGGAGGGTGATCCTGAAGCAGAAAAACAGATCTTGGAGCTAATGAAAGCTGTTGATGAATACATTCCCCAGCCAACAAGAGAAGTTGACAAACCCTTCCTGATGCCGATTGAAGATGTTTTCTCAATTAAAGGTAGGGGAACTGTTGTAACAGGTAGGGTTGAGCGTGGCAAGCTGAGTATTAATGAGGAAGTTGAAATAGTGGGTCTTAGGCCAACTCAAAAGACTGTTGTTACAGGCCTTGAGATGTTTAGAAAGACTCTTGATTATGCTGAAGCTGGAGACAATGTTGGAGTTTTACTAAGAGGTATCGAAAAAGATCAGGTTGAACGTGGTCAGGTCGTTGCCAAACCAGGAACCATTACCCCTCATTCTGAATTTGAGGCAGAAGTTTACATCTTGAGTAAAGAAGAGGGTGGAAGGCATACTCCTTTCTTCTCAGGTTACAAGCCTCAGTTCTTTATCAAGACAGCTGATATCACAGGTGAAGTTACTTTGCCTGAAGGAATTGAGATGGTTATGCCTGGCGACAATGCCAAGATGAAAGTTAAATTAATTCAACCTGTAGCAATGGAAGAAGGTTTCCGTTTTGCTATCAGGGAAGGTGGTAGCACTGTTGGTGCAGGTGTTATCACTAAAATCATTGCCTAAAAGCTCTTTAAAGCCAAAATTTTATGCCAGCAGGAAGATTGAGGGTTAAACTCAAAAGCTACGATCATAGGGTTATAGATGAAGCAGCAGCTAAGATTTTAGATGTTGCGATTGCTACTGGTGCTAAAATTGTTGGCCCAATTCCACTTCCCACTGAAAGAAGTATAGTTTCAGTTAACAAATCTCCATTTACTGATAAAGATGCTCAAGAACATTTTGAAGTTTTGGTTCATAAGAGGTTGATTGAAATTCACGATCCATCAGAAAGAACAATTGATTCACTCTCCAATTTAGAACTCCCAGCAGGAGTCTCAGTTGAGATAAAGATGTAAGATAACAATTAATAGTTAACAAATTAACTCGAAAACAGAACAAAGAACATAGAACAAAGGGGAAAATTACAGATTACAAATCATAAATTCCAAAATCTAATTTCTAAATCCTAAATTCTAAACAATTCTACAATTATCCAATTTTCCAAATCACAAATTAAATTAAAACTTAAAACTCAAAAGTCAAAAATTAGATTATAGAATTTTGATTTATGATTTAGGATTTAAGAATTTTGCTTTCTACTTACTACGTTCTACTTTCTACTTGTATTCCCTGCATAATACATAATACAAGATACTAGATACAATCCTTCGGCCAGCTTCGACCAACCTCGCTTTAAGCGAGGACTAACTCCAATTAACCCTGCTTGTAGTGGGGACCGACTTTGGTCTTCTTGCTACATTCTTTTGTTTTTGTTATAATCTAGTCATCGTGGATAAAGTTCGTCATTAGCCACGTTTTTTTAGCCTTTGGCGTGAGGCGCCTGGGGCGCCTTTTTTTGTGCTTAATAACCATGTTGAAAACTGTTTTAACTAAAAAACTTGAAATGAGTCAAACCTTTGTTAAGGGGACAAGAGTCCCTGTAACCTTGGTTGAGGCTGGAAAATGCATAGTCAGCCAGGTCAAAGATGACAAAAAAGATGGCTATTTTGCGGTGCAACTTGCTTTTGGGGAAAAGAAAGCTAAGAATACCAGTAAACCTTTGCAAGGGCATCTCAAGGCTTTGATCAAAGAGGGTAAGACTCCAAGATATTTAAAAGAAGCAAAACTGGCTAAAAAAACAGATCTAAAAGTGGGAGATGAAGTAGATGCTTTTGAGATCTTTAAAGTTGGTGATTTAGTTTCTGTGGCGGGGGTAAGTAAGGGCAAGGGTTTTGCGGGAGTGGTTAAAAGATGGCGTTTTGCCGGTGGGCCAAAAACCCATGGCCAGTCTGATCGTCATCGTGCTCCTGGCTCAATTGGACAAGGAACCACCCCAGGCAGAGTTTATAAAGGTAAAAAAATGGCAGGGAGGATGGGGCAGGATAAAGTTACGGTTAAAAATTTGGTAGTTGTTCTGGTTGATAAAGAGAAAGGTCTATTAGGTCTTTCAGGCCCGGTTCCTGGTAAAAGGGGTGATCTTTTGTTTGTTACTAAAATAGGCTCTGGTAAGCTCTCACAGCTTGTTAGCGAGGGCCCGACAGCTCAAGTAGAGCAAATAGAAGAAGAAAGCAAGGAGAAAGAAATTAATAAGGAAAACACCCAAACTCAAGATCAATCTTAATTAAACTATGAAAGTTAATCTTTTTTCAGTTAAAGGAGAAGAAAAGGGCAAGGTCAATTTGCCTGATAGTCTATTTGAGAAAAGCTCAGATAAGTTGTTATCTCAAGCTTTAAGGTTTTATGAATTTAACTTATATAAAGTAAGACCAAGGAGAAAAACAAGATCCGATGTAAAAATCTCAACCAGGAAAATCTATCGTCAGAAAGGTACAGGAGGAGCAAGACACGGAGCGCGTTCAGCTCCTATTTTTGTTGGTGGAGGATTAGCACATGGACCTTCTGGATTAAAAAGGCTCTTGAGATTGCCTGAATTAATTAGAAGAAAGGCTTTGGCTTTAGCTTTACGAGATAAGCTAGAGAATAATAGGCTTTTCTTGGTAGAAAAGTTGTCTTCTTTTAAGAAAACAAAAGAAGCGTCTCAATTAATAAAGAATTTGCTTTTAAAGTCAAATCTGACCTCTAAAAATATTTTGGTAGCTTTTAAATCGGAAGATATGAATAAAACTAGAGCTTGGAATAATGTCGAGAGTGTCAAGATTTCAAGCTGGAATAGTCTTAATGCCTATGATGTTTTTGTCTCTGATTTGTTGATTTTGGATAGTGAAATTTTTGGGAGTAAAGCTGCAACATTAAAGGAGGAAAATGTCTCCTCCAAAATTAGTCGCACCAAAAGACAGGCTTCTAGCTTGAATCTAGAGTCTAATCTTAAGAAAGAAACTAAGAGAAAAATTTTGAAGAAAGAAAATAAATAAGATGATAAAAATAAAACCAATTATTACAGAAAAAAGCTTGTCAGAGGCCAAAATCGGTAATTATACCTTTGCTGTTGACAGGAGTCTTGATAAAGAGAAAATCAGAAGGTTGATTGAGAAGATTTTTAAGGTCAAAGTTCAAAAAATAAGAACGATTATGCACAAAAGCGAAGTAAAGCGAAATTATATGGGCAGGAAAATTAGAAAATCTGGTTTTAAAAAGGTTATAATTTCACTTTCAGGCAAGGACAAAATTGATCTTTTTGAGGAGAAAAAATGAAAAAAATAAGGCAAATCTTATCTAAAAAATCAGGAAGAAATAGTTCTGGAAAGGTGACTGTTAGGCATCAGGGTGGCCGAGCTAAAAGGTATTTGAGAGTAATAGATTTCAAAAGAGCAAAAAGAGATGTTAAAGCAAAGGTTGAAAGTGTGGAATATGATCCCAATAGAAATGCTATGGTTGCACTTTTAGCCTATGAAGATGGCGAAAGAGGTTATATAATAGCTCCGTCGGGTCTTAAGGTGGGTGATACGGTACTTGCCTCGGAGTTTGCTCCTCTTGAGGTAGGTAATGCTTTGCCACTTGGTAAAATTCCTGTGGGTACCAAGGTTCACAATATTGAAATAAGGCCTGGCAAGGGTGGCCAAATGGTAAGGGGAGCAGGGATGGCAGCGGTTGTTTTTGGTAGAGAAGATAATATTACTTTGGTAAAACTGCCCTCAGGCGAGATTAGAAAATTTGATTCTGATTGTTTTGCTACCATTGGCCAGGTTGGTAATGAGGAATTTAGGACCAGAGTTTTGGGCAAGGCTGGAAGGAAAATAAGAATGGGGATAAGACCTACGGTTCGAGGGGTTGCACAACATCCTGATTCTCACCCTCACGGAGGAGGAGAAGGAAGAAGCGGAGTGGGTATGAAATATCCCAAAACTCCTTATGGTAAGCCGGCTGTGGGTAAAACCAGAAAGAAAGGGAAATATTCTGATAAGTTAATAGTAAAGCCAAGGAGAAAGGGTAAACACGCCTAAATATGTCAAGAAGTTCAAAGAAAGGTCCATATATTGATCAAAACCTTTTAAAGAAGGTTAAATCTGGTATGGGTGATAAGACAAACCCAATTAAAACTTGGGCAAGATCAAGTCAAATCTCACCTGAATTTGTGGGCAAATATTTTAAAGTTCACAATGGTAGGATTTTTGTAGATGTTTTTGTGACCGAAGATATGGTGGGTCATAGATTGGGAGAGTTTGCTCCAACAAGAACCTTCCATGGACATGGTCAGGTGGTTAAAAGAGTTATTGAGAAAACTTAAAAAGATATGGAATTTATATCTGAACAAAAATATATTAGGATGTCACCTAAGAAGATTAGGCCGATTTTACGTGAGATTAAGAATCTCTCGGTTAAAGATACACTTTCTCTTTTGCCCTTTGTAACTAAAAGAGGGGCTTTATGGGTAGAAAAGGTTATCAAATCTGCTGTGGCCAATGCTCGTCAGAAAGGAATAGAGGTTGAAGATTTGAAGATAAAAGAGATTGTGGCAAATAGCGGCCCAGCCTTAAAGCGAGGCAATCCTGTTTCAAGAGGACAGTGGCATCCCATTAAAAAGAGGATGACTCACTTGAGAGTTGTTCTTGTTTCGCAAGACTCTAAAGCCAGTCAGGTTAAAGAAGAAAAGAAGGAGATTAAAGAGACAAAGGCAGGTAAGGAAAGTTTGCCGGAAGTTAAAAAGGAGAAAATAGTTAAAGATGAAAAAATGAAAAAAGTAGGCAAAAAGAAAGTTTCTCAAGCCAAAAAAGAAAAAAGGAATTTGGAATAATTTAAATATGGGACAAAAAGTAAATCCAATTAGTTTTAGATTAGGTAGTTATTTACCTTGGAAGTCTCGTTGGTTTGCAGAGGGTAAAGATTATAAGAATTATTTACTTGAGGATATTAAAATTCGTCGTTTTCTTTTTGACAAATTGAAGATGGCAGGAATTGTAGAAGTGGAGATTGAAAGACTGCCTAAGACGATGAATATCATTATAACCGTCTCAAGACCGGGTGTTGTTATTGGCAGAGGTGGTAGCGGTCTTGAGGAACTTAAGAAACAAATCTTGGACTTGATAGCCAAAGAAAGGAATATAAAAGACTTAAAGATCGATTTTAAGATCAATGAGACAAAAGATCCGGAGCTTTCAGCTTATTTAGTAGCAAGTCGTATAGCAAGCGACTTGGAGAGAAGAATGCCTCACAGAAGAGTTGTGATTAAAGCTATGGAAAGAGTAATGCAGGCCGGAGCCTTGGGAGTAAAGGTGATTTTGTCAGGAAGAATTGAAGGAGCTGATATCTCAAGAGTGGAAAAATTTCATTTAGGCTCGGTTCCAACACAAACTTTAAGGGAAAATATAGATTATGCACAAGTTCCTGCTTTGCCCAAAAAGGGTTACGTGGGAGTAAAAGTTTATATCCACAAGAAGAAGGAGAGATAAAATGTTACAACCAAAAAGAAGAAAATACAGAAAAGACTTTAGAGGTAGAAGGAAGGGGGTTTCAACCCAAGCTTCTGAAATTGCTTTTGGCGAATATGCGCTTAAGGCATTGGGGAGAGCTTGGTTGACGAGCAACCAAATTGAGGCAGGCAGAAGAGTAATTACTCATAGCATCAAAAGAGGTGGTAAGGTCTGGATTAGGGTTTTTCCAGATAAGCCTGTAACCTCAAGAGCTGCGGGTCAGAGAATGGGAGGAGGAAAAGGTGATATAAGTCATTATGTGGCTGTGGTCAAGCCGGGAAGAATACTTTATGAGGTTGCAGGAATGCCTGAGGAAGTGGTAAGAAATGCTTTTGAAAAAGTATCGGCAAAAATGCCGTTTAAGACAAAAATGATCAAAAAGGAGGAATAATTATGAAAAAGAATGATTTAAAGCTTATTCGCAAAAAGACTTTGCCTGAGCTAGTTAGTTTAGTTAAGAGCAAAAAAGAAGAGTTAACTCTTTCTTATGCTAAGCTCAAGGCTGGTAAAATCAAAAATACGAGTCTTTTGAAAAATTTAAAGAAGGATATAGCTTGTCTCTTGACTTTAATTAGAGAAAAAGAGATAGTTGAAAAATTGTCTGAAAATAAGAAATAGATATGAAAACTTTTACTGGAAAAGTTATAGCCAAAAAGATGTTAAAGACAGCGACAGTAGCTGTAGAGCGTGTAGTGACGCATCCTGTCTATGGCAAAAAATTCAAGAGGATTAAAAAATATCATGTTCACGATGAGATGGGAACACAGGTGGGTGATACTGTCTGGTTTGTTCCTTCTCGCCCTTATAGCCATCTAAAAAAATGGAAGATAGTTAAAATTTTGGGTAAGGATAGTGGAATAAAGAAGAATAATCTTAAGGAGAAAAAGGTTAAGAAGGAGGCTAAAAAATGATACAGTTAAGAACAGTTCTTAATCCTGCCGATAATTCTGGCGCCAAAAAGTTGATGGTTATTGGGATGTCATCCAAGATTGGCGATAAAGCTACAGTTGGGGATGTGGTTAATTGTGTTGTCAAAGGCGCTGATCCTAATGGTATTGTAGCTGACAAGGAGAAAGTGCGTGTTTTGATTGTTAGAACCAAAAAAGAAATTAGGAGAAAAGATGGGACCTACGTTCGCTTTGATGATAATGCTGGGGTTGTGATTGATAAACAAGGATTGCCAAGAGGGTCAAGGATTTTGGGCCCGATAGCAAAGGAGATAAAAGATTTGGGATATACCAAAATTGCCTCGCTTGCCCGTGAGGTTGTTTAATTATGGCACTTAAATTTAAATTGAAAGACAAGGTCAAAGTTATAGCTGGCAAAGATAAAGGCCGGGAGGGAGATATTGAGAAAATTTTGCCTAAAGAGAAAAAAGCTATTGTGTCAGGTATTAATATCTATAAGCGTCATGTCAAAGGCGGAGGAGAACAAAAGGCTGGTATCTATGAGGTGCCAAGGCCTATTGATTTATCAAAGTTGATGCTTATTTGTCCGAAATGTCACAAGGAGACAAGAGTGGGTTTTAAGATTGTCGATGGTAAAAAATATAGATTTTGTAAAGAATGTAAAAGTCAGATAGATTAATATGGGAATTTTAGAAGATAAATATAAAAAGGAAGTAGTTGGCAAATTAATGGAGGAATTTAAGATTAAGAATCCTCTGGCTGTGCCGACTATTGAAAAAGTGGTTGTAAATGTTGGTGCTGGCGAAGCTCTTAAGAGCAAAGACTTAATTGAATCTTGGGCAAAAGATTTGGCTATAATTACAGGTCAAAAGCCGTTAATCAGGAAGGCAAGAATTTCTGTTTCTGCTTTTGGAGTAAGAAAGGGAGCGCCTGTTGGCTTAAAATGCACTCTTCGAGGCGAAAGGGCTCGGAGCTTTTTGGAAAGGCTTTTTGCTATAGTCTTGCCTCGCTTGAGCGATTTTAGAGGCGTTCCGCTTGATGCCTTTGACAAAGAAGGCAATTATACATTAGGATTGCCTGATTTTACTATTTTTCCTGAGATTGATGTGACAAAAGTCAATAAGCCTTTTGGTCTTGAAATAACTATCGTGACAACAACCAAAGATAAGGAAATTTCCAAAAGATTTTTAGAGCTTTTGGGTATGCCTTTTGAAAAGAAAGGTTAAGTTATGGCAACGACAGCAAAAGAAGTCAGAGAAAAGAAAAAATTAAAGTATAAGGTGCGTTATCGCAACCGTTGTAGTTTGTGTGGAAGACAACAAGGTTATATGAGAAAATATGGCCTCTGCCGCCTTTGTTTTAGAGAAGAAGCTATGAAAGGTAATTTGCCTGGAGTTAAGAAAGCAAGTTGGTAATATGAGACAAACAAATTATACAGTTGGAGACTTTTTGATGACAATTAAAAATGCTGCTTTGGCAAACAAGAAAACAGTTGAGGTAAAAGAAAGTAAAATGACCAAAGCAGTAGCTGAGGCTTTGCTTAAGCTTGGGTTTTTGTCATCTGTTGAGGCTAAAGATGGCTTGCTTTTTGTTTCTTTAGCTTACAAGAAAAAGTCTCCCATTTTAAGTGATATAAAGTTAGTTTCAAAACCAAGCCTTAGAGTTTATTGGGATTTAAAGAAGCTTAAGGAATATCGTTCTCCGGCCATATTACTTCTTTCAACTTCCAAGGGGATCTTATCTTCCAAAGAAGCTTTGAAAGAAGGTTTGGGAGGGGAAGTAGTAGCTGAGGTCTTATAAAATTATGAGCAAGATAGGAAAACAACCAATAGATTTACCTGACAATGTTCAGGTTGAGATGGGACGAAAGAAAATTAAAGTTGTGGGTCCTAGAGGCAGCTTAGAGCTTGTTTTGCCTGACAAAATAACGGTAAGAGTTGACGGAAAGCAGGCTTTGGTTGAGCCCGAGGTTATAAATGAAAGGACACGAGTGTTGCATGGTACTTTTAGGTCCCTTGTTTTTAATATGGTCAAGGGAGTTTCTGAAGGATGGTCAAAACAATTGGAGCTTGTGGGAACAGGTTATAGAGCTGAGGTATCAGGTGGCAAATTAATTATTAATGTTGGTTACTCTCATCCAATTGAAGTAGAAGCGCCTGAGGGTATTTCGTTTAAAGTAGAGAAAAATATCATTACAATTGAAGGAATAGATAAAGAAAAGGTGGGGCAAATTGCAGCCAAAATTAGGTCTTTTAGACCACCAGAACCTTATAAGGGCAAAGGGATTAAGTATGTTGATGAGGTTGTAAGAAGGAAAGCTGGTAAGGCTGCCAAAGCTCAAGCTTAATAATATGAGAAGAAAAACCAGAAAAAACAAAATTATAGGAACCAAAGAAAGGCCAAGATTGGTGGTTAGTCGTTCCAATAAGAATATCTTTGCTCAGATTATTGATGATTTGTCTGGTAAGACTTTAGTTGGGATTTCTACTTTATCTTTGAAGACAAAAGGAACTAAAACCCAAGCTGCTTTCGCTTTAGGTGAGGAAATAGCTCGCATGGCACTTAAGAAAAAGATTAAGAAGGTTTCTTTTGATAGAAATAATTATCGCTATCTTGGCAGAATTAAGGCCTTAGCAGAAGGCGCGAGGAAAGGAGGTTTAGACTTTTAATGGTAGATGCCGATTTAAAAAAAGAATTGGCTGTTGAGGGTGTCCAGGATTTATCCGAGACAGTAATTGAAATTAGAAGAATTTCCAAAAAAACCAAGGGGGGCAATCAGATTAGGTTTTCTGCTTTGGTTGTGGTTGGTGACAAAAAAGGAAAAGTGGGGGTAGGTTTGGCAAAAGCGGCTGATGTAAGAAGTGCGATTAGGAAAGCTTTTGAGTCAGCAAAAAGAAAGATGGTTAAAGTTCCTCTTTCAGGAACGACAATTCCTTTTAGTATTTCGCAGAAGTTTTCGGCAGCTAAAATTCTTTTGAAGCCTGCACCTCCCGGATCTGGTATCATTGCAGGTGGTGCTATTCGTGTGGTATTGGATGCGGCTGGTGTGCGTGATGCTGTGGGTAAAATTTTGGGAACAAAAAATAAGATCTCTAATGTCTATGCAACAATCGAAGCTTTGAAGTCGCTAGCTAGTCTTGAAGCTAAAAAACGTAAGTAATATGTTAAAAAAAGTTAAAATAGTTGAAAAAAGAAAAAAGAGATTGGGTCGAGGCTATGGTAGTGGAAAAGGCGGCCATACCTCAAGCCGTGGGCAGAAGGGTCAAAAGACTCGTGGAAAAATAGGCGTTATTTTTGAGGGTGTAAAAGTAAAGAAGTCTTTTATCAAGAGATTGCCGTTTTTGAGAGGTAAGGGAAAATTAAAACCGGCGGTCAAACCTGTTGCCATCAAAGTGTCTTCCCTTAATGTTTTTCCTGAAAATTCAGTTGTAGATGAAAAATTACTTATCGAAAAAGGTATCGTTAAGAAATCTGATGCTAAAAAAAGAGGTATAAAGATTGTTGGAGGAGGCAAATTAGAGAAGAAACTAGTTGTTAAACTGCCTACTACTGCCTCTGTCTTAAAACAGATTGAGGCATTGGCAAAGAAATAGTTGTAAAATTTTAATTAAGTAAAGATGTTTTCCTCTTTATTCCAATTTTTTGCAAGCGCATTTAAGCAACCTGATATCAGGAAAAAGCTTTTGATTACAGCTTTAGTTCTTTTCTTTTTTAGACTTTCGGCTCATATTCCGGCTGCAGGAATAGATACTACTCTTCTTAAGAACTTATTTGTTTCAAGTCCTATTCTTTCTCTCTTGGATGTTTTCTCAGGAGGCACCTTGGTTAACTTTTCTGTTATGGCTTTGGGGCTTGGGCCTTATATCAGCGCTTCAATTATTGTTCAGCTTCTGCAAGTTGTTATTCCCAAATTGGAAGAATTAAGTAAAGAAGGTGAATATGGGCAAGAGCAGATTGATCGCTATACGAGATATTTAACACTTCCTCTTGCATCGTTTCAGGCTTTTGCTATGTATCTTTTGCTTAAAAATCAGGGAGTAATCACAGGCCTTAATCCTCTAAACCTTACTGCTTTAATTATTACTATGGTAGCAGGCAGCGTCTTTGCAGTTTGGCTTGGAGATTTAATTACCGAGTACGGTGTTTCAAACGGAGTATCTTTCTTGATTTTTGCTGGTATTATTGCCAGGCTTCCTGTCGTGGTGAGTCAATCTCTGACAACTATCGAGGTCCAGGATTTTCTAAAGACAGTCACTTTTTTAGCGGTCTTACTTCTTGTAATAGGGCTAATTGTTTTTATGAATGAGGCTATAAGGAAGATTCCTATCAATTATTCGCGCAGATCAAGAGCGATAGGCACAACTTTTTCCTATTTGCCTTTAAGATTAAATCAAGCCAATGTTATTCCTATTATCTTTGCTGTCTCGGTGGTGATGATGCCGTCTTTGTTAAGCCAGTTTTTGGTTAATGCAGCTGATCCTAGGCTAAAAGCTCTAGGTCATTTCTTTATTAGTGATTTTTCTCCTCGCTCTTTTTGGTACAATTTTGTTTATTTTGCTTTGGTTGTTGGTTTCACCTTCTTTTACACTGCAGTTATTTTTAATCCTGAAAAGATTGCTGAAAATTTACAAAAAAGTGGAGGTTTTATACCAGGGATTAGACCTGGTTCGCAAACCGTATCTTACTTGAACGATATTTTAGGCAAAATTACCTTGGCAGGTGCGATATTCTTGGGTTTGGTTGCTATTATGCCCTCTTTAATCCAAGGTTTTTTTGGTATTTCCAATTTAGCGATAGGTGGAACTGGTGTTTTGATCATTGTTTCAGTAGTTCTTGAAGTAATGAGGTCGCTTGAATCACAGCTTGTGATGAAGAAATATGACCGCTTTTTTGAAGGAAGCTGACTATTATGAATATTATTATTTTAGGTTTGCCTGGTTCTGGAAAAGGCACCCAATCGAAGATACTTGCTCAAAAGCTCAATCTTTTTTATTTCGAGGCTGGAGGCTTTTCCCGTCAACTAGCTAAGACTAACCCTTCAATTAAGGAAATAGTTGACTCAGGCAGGCTTATTCCTGAAGAAGAAATGACAAAATTGGTTTTTGATTATCTTGAAAAGAATGTTCCTTTGGAAAAAGATATTCTTTTTGATGGTTACCCTCGATTTGTGGGTCAGTTTGAAGCTCTTAAGAATTGGATGGCAAGTCGGGGTAAAAAGATTGATTGGGTAATTTTTCTTGAGGTTGATGAGGAAGAATCGATTAAAAGGCTGTCTTCGCGGCGTGTTTGCCCTAAGTGTGGCTCGGTCTATAATCTTATTACTAATCCTCCTAAGAAAGATACCATTTGTGATGTTTGTCAGGTGCCTCTTTTCCAAAGAGAGGATGACAAAGAAGAGGTTATAAGAAGAAGGTTTGAGGAGTACAAGAAAAATGTCTTGCCCCTTGTTGATTTTATCAGGAATGAAGATTTTTTTATTAAAGTTAACGGCGAGGCTAAAATTGAGGATGTGACAGCTGAGATATTAGAGAAAATAGGAATTTTTCCAAAATGAAAAACTTTGAAGGTATTCCCATTAAATCGAAACGAGAGATAGAGATAATGCAAGAGGGTGGTAAGAGATTGTCAGAAGTTAAACATATTTTAGCTTCTCGTGTCAGAGAAGGAGTTTCCGCTTGGGAAATTGAAGAAGAAGCGGAAAAGCAGATATTAAAAAGAGGTGGTACACCTTCCTTTAAAACTGTGCCTGGTTATTCTTGGGCTACTTGTATTAACGTTAATGAGGGAATAGTGCACGGTATCCCCAAGAAAGATGTCATTTTCAAGAAAAATGATTTAGTTAGTGTTGATTTAGGATTGATCTATAAGGGATTTCATACCGATACTTCTTTTAGTTTAGTGATAGGCAAAGACCCTCTAAAAGAGAAGTTCTTGGAGGCTGGGCGAAAAGCTCTTAGTTCGGCAATTGATAACGCAAGAGCAGGAAGAAGGATATTTGATATCTCCAAAGCAATAGAGGAAACTCTCAAAAAGGCTGGCTATCGTCCTGTCCGCTCTCTTTTTGGTCATGGTGTTGGACGCGAGCTTCATGAAGAGCCTCAGATTCCTGGTTTTGTTTATGCCCGTCGTGAAGATACACCTGAGATTAAAGTAGGAATGGTTCTTGCGATAGAGGTTATCTATGTTATGGGTCGCGAGCAATTGGTGCTTGAAAAAGACGGGTGGACAATTTCCACTGCAGATGGTAAAATATCAGCGCTTTTTGAAGAGACTGTGGCAGTTACCCCGCAGGGTCCCTTGGTTATAACCTAGGTACTTGCGCGGTTTATTTTTGGTATGAAAAATTTTGAGATATTTGAAGGCACGGTTAAAGAAGCCTTACCCAATACTATGTTTCGTGTAGAATTAACCGATGGCAGATTGGTTCTTGCTACTTTAAAGGGAAAGATGCGAAAAGGTTATGTAAAAATTTTTCCTGGCGACAGGGTTAAGGTTGAGTTTAGCCCTTATGACAGGGAACGAGGCAGAATAATTTATAAATATTGATATGAAAGTTCAATCATCAATCAAAAAAAGATGCAAAGATTGCAAGATAGTCAAAAGAAAGGGAGTTCTTTATGTTATTTGCAAAAACCCAAGGCACAAACAAAGGCAGGGTTAAATGAATTATGGCAAGAATAGTAGGGGTGGAACTAAATGACAATTGGAAGATAGGTTTTGCCTTAACTCGTATTAAGGGGATAGGTTGGCCAACGTCAAAGTCTATCCTTTCTAAGTTGGGTATCAGAGAAAATATTGTTTTAAAAGATCTGAAGCCAGAAGAGTTAAAGGATATAACTGCTGAGGTTGAAAAATATCCGGTTGAAGGAGACCTCGTGAGAAGAGTTAAGAGCGATATTACCAGGCTTAAGCAAATTGGTTCTTATCGTGGTATGAGGCATTCAAGGTCTTTACCCGTGCGAGGTCAGAGAACAAGAAGGAATGCTCGCACCAAGCGAGGTAAGAGAAAGACAATTGGAGCCTTCAAGAAGGAGGCTTTGGCTAAGATGCAAAAAGCAAAGGAGGAAAAGTAAAATGCAGGCAAAAAGAAAAGAAATTGATAAAGGTAAAATTTACATTTCAGCCAGTTTTAATAACACTTTGGTAACAGTTACCGATTTGGAAGGTAGGACTTTGGTTTGGGGTTCTTCTGGTTCTTCAGGTTTTAAGGGTACAAGAAAAGCTACCCCTTATGCTGCAACAACCGCAGTTGAGAAAGTTTTAAATAAGGCCAAAGAAGATTATAACTTAAAAGAACTGGAGGTTTATGTTAAGGGTCCAGGAGTTGGCAGGGATGCTGCCTTGAGAGCTATTAGAAGTTCTGGCTTAAGGATATCCTTGATAGCTGATATCACGCCACTGCCTCACAACGGCCCAAGGCCTAAAAAGAAAAGGAGAGTTTAAAGTATGGGAAGATATACAGGACCAAAAGACAGATTGTCAAGACGCGAAGGAGTTGATCTCTTTGGCAAAGGATCAAAACTTACTCGTCTTAATGTTCCGCCTGGAGTTCATGGCTCAAAAGTCAGTCGCGCTCCTTCTTATTATGGTCGCCAGTTAAGGGAGAAGCAAAAAGTTAAGAGAATCTATGGTGTTAGAGAAGGTCAATTCAAAAGATATGTTGAAAAGGCCTTGAAATCAAAGGGTAACACTGCTGATGCTCTTTTTTCTTTACTTGAATCAAGGCTTGATAATGTTATTTATCGCCTGAATTTTGCCAATACAAGAGCGGCTGCAAGACAACTTGTTTCTCATCGTCATGTTTTGGTTAATGGCAAGAAGGTCAATATCCCTTCTTATCAGGTCAAAAAAGGTGATGTTATTACTCTTGATAGTAAAGCTTTAGCAATTCCTTATATCAAGAAGACAATTGACGAAAAAAATGTTAAAATCCCCAAGTGGCTTGAAAGAAAAGCGGTAGCTGGTAAAATAATCAGTCAGCCGTCTTTTGAAGATGTCAACGAGCCGGTTTCGGCTCAAGATGTAATTGAGTTTTATTCTAAGTAGTAAAGGAGGTGATTTTATGAACAATCTATTATTTGAAACAAAAGAAGAAGAAAAAAAAGAAAATTATGGTCGTTTTGTCATTTCTCCTTTGGAGAAGGGTTATGGTTACACTTTAGGAAATTCTTTGAGGAGAGTTTTGCTTGAGAGTTTGGGAGGAGTAGCAATTACCTCAGTTGAAATTAAAGGAGTAAAGCACCAGTTTTCTACTCTTGAGGGTATGAAAGAAGATGTGGTTGAGTTTTTGCTTAATTTGAAGAAAGTTAGATTTAGTCTTAATGGAGAGCTTAAAAAGACTGAGAAAGTAAAATTATCTGCTAAAGGTCCAGGAGAAGTTAAGGCTGGTGATATCCAGGTTTCCGGAATTTTGAAGGTCACCAATCCCGATCATGTTCTAGCTTATCTTAATAAAGGCGCAAAGCTTGAAGCTGAGATGACGGTTGAATATGGTTATGGTTATAGACTAGTTGATTCAGGTAGTGGCAAGATTGGTCTTATCTTGCTTGATGCTATTTTCTCACCGGTTACAAGAGTTAGTTATAGAGTTGAAGAAACACGTGTTGGAAAATTAACCAACTACGATAAATTAGTTTTGGAAATCTGGACTGATGGTTCTATTGAACCCAAACAAGCTTTAATTGAAGCAGCCAAGATACTAAGATCTCACTATGATCAGATAATTTCTCCCCGCCTACCTGAAAAGGCAGTGGTTGAAGAGAAAAAATCTGATTCGTTAGGAGCGATTGGCAAACTTTCGGTTGAGGAGATAGGTTTACCAACTCGTGTAGCAAATGCTTTAATTAAGGCAGGTTACGAGACAGTGGAGAGTTTGGCGAAGGCAAAGAAGGAAGATTTAGCAAAAGTAAGAAATCTTGGTGAGAAGTCAGTCAAGATCGTAAAACTTGCTTTGGCTGAAAAAGGTGTTAAGTTCTTGGAGGAATAGTAATGAGAAAGAGAATTACTGGCAGAAAATTCTCCCGCTCGTCAAAATCAAGGAGGGCTCTTTTGAGAGCTTTGGTGGTCTCTTTGGTTAACGAGGGGAAGATTACAACAACTTTAGCAAAAGCTAAAGAAGTGGTTCGTGTGGTAGACAAACTTTTTGCAACTGCCAAAAAGGGAGATTTAAGTGCAAGAAGGCGGATTTTGTCAAAACTTGCCAACAAGCGTAAGGTCGTTGATAGAATCTTTGAACTTGCTTCAAAGATCGATAAAAAGTCGGGATTTGTAAGATTCTTGGCTATTCCTCCAAGAAAAGGTGATAATTCACCAATGGCCCAAGTTGAGATCATTGGTTGGTTTAAAGCTGAGGATAAGAAAGCAAAATCTGAGAAAGAGGAAAAAAAGAACGTAAAAAAAGTGGAAAAGAAGAATCTTAAGAAAGAAGCCTAAGAGGTATGATGACAAAAACTTATCACAGAAGAAAAGAGGAAGTTAGCCGTTCTTGGCATATTATTGATGCTGAGGGTAAAGTTTTAGGAAGGCTTGCAACTTATATCGCAAGGCTTTTAATGGGTAAAAATAAGGTTGATTATTCGCCGCATGTTGATGCAGGAGATAATGTTTTGGTCTTTAATTGCGAAAAAGTTGTTTTGACTGGTAATAAGGTAAAAGATAAAGTTTACCGTGGTCATTCAGGTTATCCAGGTGGATTTAAAGAAGTCTCTTTTGAAAAAATGTTGAAAGAGCATCCTGAGCGGATTATTGAGAAAGCAGTTTCTGGCATGTTGCCTGATAATAGGCTTAAAGACAAAAGGATGAAAAGACTGAAAGTTATAAAGGGTGATAGCGATCCTTTTATTAACAAGATTAAATCTCTAACTAAGAAATAAATATGACTAAAAAACAAAATTATATTTACGCAGTAGGCAGAAGAAAGTCTGCTTCTGCAAGAACAAGACTTTTTAAAGGTAAGGGCGAAAATGTAGTTAACGAAATTTCGTTTTCTAGTTACTTTCCGGGTAAGATATTTGAAACGAGACTTGAGAGGTTTTTGAAATTGATTGGTCCTGATGCTTCAAAGTATTATTTTACCTTTAAAGTTGATGGGGGTGGAAAATCTTCCCAGTTTGAAGCTTGCCTTTTGGGTTTGGCTCGTGCTTTTTCTCAAGTAAGCGAAGATATCAAGCTAAAGCTTAAAAAGGAAGGATTTTTGACTCGTGATGCAAGAATAAGAGAAAGAAGAAAAATTGGAACTGGAGGAAAAGCCAGGCGCAAGAAGCAATCTCCAAAGAGGTAATTTTAATCTTCTTTTCTGGATCTAGTTATTTTTCAACCAGCTCGTGTTTTTAGTTGGTCTTAGAATTTGAATATCGTGAGTATTGCTAGGTAAATTGTATGTTGTGTGTAAAATCACGAATGAGTTATATTTGGCTTTTTGGAATTTTGAGTTTAGAAACGGTCTAGAGGATGTATCTTTTACTACAAATACATCGATGTATTTGTAGTAAAGTGGTACCTTTGAAGAGATTTTTATCTATTGTCGCCGCTTCCTTGAATTTTGCCTCTTTTTTGTCTTGAAAAGAGTTTTTCCAGATTTGTTTTTGCTACTTTCTCAAGATCAAGTTTAAGTTCTGTTGCAAGTTGAGAGAGGTACCACAAGACATCACCTAATTCTTTTTCAATTTCAAATATTGTTTCCTTATCAAGTTTTCCTCCTTTGTCTCTTATTACTTTTTTGATTTTATCTGCTACTTCTCCTGATTCACCGGCCAAGCCTAAGGTTGGATAGATAAAATTTTTTCCTGCGTCAGGATAGGCGGCGGTTTTTCTTGATTCTTTCTGATAAGTTTTAAGGTCCATTTCTTAATGTTAGCAAAGTTATTTTTTATTTCAACAAGGGATATACTTGGATAAAGTATGAAAAAGTGCAATAGGGTAATGAGGAAAGTAATATTCTTTTTTAGAGTATTATTGTTTAAATCGTTATTTTTGTTTATCCATTTTATTGGTAATTTAATCCTAAAGATAAAAAAGGGCACCTCCTGTCTTTTTAGAACAATAATTTTTTTGCTCATTTTCCCAACTTTTGTTGTTATCGTGATTGCCTTCGCATTTAAGGTGCAAGAAGGCCTTTTTCTGGCTTTTGGAGTTCTTCTTCTTTTTTATTATTTAGCCATAGTTGCCGTATTTTTCCTTTATTTTCTTTTTCAAGTTATAAAGACAATTATTCTGTTTTTGAAAGTGAGGGAGGTAAAAATATCTCTTAAGGGTGACAATATTATTTTTGTTTTTGGAGAGGGAAAGAAAAAATAATATTTTTTATTGATTTATTAATTATTGCGAGTTGATTATTGTTTATTGCGAGTTTAGAATCTGATCCACTAATTCACAAACTTGCCAATAGTCAATAAATTAATAATTTTGGTCGGGGATCTGGGAATTGAACCCAGGCCAGACGCACCCCATGCGCCTATTCTACCGTTAAACTAATCCCCGTAATTTAGCAATTTTTCTTTTACAATTTTTCTGACAAAATTGCTACGATCTATTCTACCGATATGAAATTTAAACTTCTTTAAATCTCATATGACTTAGCTTGCTTGATTGCTCATCTTTTGATTCGCAAGTCGCAAGATGCGTCATAAACTAATCCCCGAGCGTAGAGCCTAGCCTATTCTGTCAATCTCAATTTAACCTATTTTAGCATCACAAGTGGTTAAAATAAATCCTTCTATAATAAGTTTTACCTTGATCTAGATAATCTTATAAGGTTAGGGGATAGAGGTAAATAGAAAGCTTAAGTTTTTAGGTGCTAGATAACTGATTGTTATTTTTTTAGGTCTGGGAAAAATTTCAATGCCTGCTCAACCAGAAGTCTTGTTGCATCATCAACTAGACCCAACTCAGACAACTGTAAATTATCCCGAGTCCACAGTCTTAAGCCTAGAGGATATCCTTTGTGGATGTGTTGGATAACAACTTGAGCTATTTCTTTTTGTGTTTTGGGACCAGAATTGGTTCCAAAACCGTATTCTCTAAGTACGCTTGAGTGAAGAGCCTGTTCGACAACCCATTTTTGAAGGCTGTCGGGCGGATATCTGTGGCTATTTGTTTCTTTCCTATAATGCTGTTCCCATGTTTGTAGATTTTGGTCTAAGGTTTCAATAATAAAGTTTGCGGTCGAGATCGTTTCGGCTGTTTTTTCCATGGGTAGTTTTTTATGAGAAAAATCTAGATATTCATAATCTTTCGTGGGTTTGTATAAACTAGCCCCCGAGTATTGCAAATCCTAATTTCTAATATCTAAATTCTAAATTCTCTCTTTCCTCTTGTATTTTATCAAAGACTATGCTAAAAGGGTAGCAATGGCCAAGAAAAAGAAAGAGCTCAAAGAGACAGAATTTAAAGAAACCTCATCAGCCAAACTTCAGGCGATAAGAATGGCAATGGAGCAGATTGAAAAGCAGTATGGAAAAGGGTCGATTATGCGTTTGGGAGAGCAAACTGAGGAACAAAGAAAAGTAGAGGCTATTCCTACAGGTTCAATTGCTCTTGATTTGGCGCTTGGTGTCGGTGGGTTTCCAAGAGGAAGGATTATTGAAGTTTATGGACCGGAGGCCTCAGGAAAAACTACTCTTGCACTTTCTGTTATTGCTGAGGCGCAAAAAAGAGGTGGTCAATGTGCTTTTGTTGATGCTGAGCATGCTCTTGATCCTGAACGCGCTGAAACAGTTGGGGTGAATCTTGATGACCTACTTTTATCACAGCCTGACACAGGCGAGCAGGCGCTTGAAATTACTGAAACTTTGGTTCGCTCCGGGGCTTTAGATGTAATTGTAGTTGATTCAGTTGCTGCTCTTGTTCCAAGGGCTGAGCTTGAAGGAGAAATGGGGGATGCTGTTATTGGCCTTCAGGCAAGATTGATGAGCCAAGCTTTGAGAAAGTTAACAGGTGCTATTTCAAAATCAAAAACAGTTCTTATTTTTACCAATCAACTTAGGCAAAAAATAGGGGTAATGTTTGGGAATCCTGAAACTACACCTGGGGGGTTGGCTCTTAAATTTTACGCTTCGGTGAGGATTGACCTTCGCAAAATAGAAGTTCTCAAAGATGGAGAGGAAGTTATAGGTTCGCGTCATAGAGCAAGAATTGTTAAAAACAAAGTTGCTCCTCCTCTTCGAGTGGCTGAGTTTGACATTATGAATAAAGAAGGAATTTCAAAATCAGGTGGGCTTTTGGATGTGGCAGTTGATCTTGGTTTAATTGAGAAAAAGGGGTCATTCTTCAACTATGAAGGGAAACCAATAGCTCAAGGTAGAGAAGCGGCTAAAGCTTATATTGCCGAGGATGCCAAATTTGCTGAGGAATTGGAGAAGAAAATCAGGGAACGAGTTAATTCGGGAATAAAAGTCCCCAAGGAAATTGGTGAAGCGGTTGGATCCGACTAATTTTTATGCCTTATGTTACTGCCATAAAGCCTCAAAAGAATAAAAAGAGGGTTAATATCTATCTTGATGGTAAATTTGCTTTTGGGATTGATCTTGAGAATTTGGTTAAATTTAAAATAAAAGAAGGGAATTTTATAGAAGAGTCTGAAATTGAAAAAATAATTGGAGCTGCAGAAAGCCAAAAGATTTGGAATAAATTGCTTCGTTTTTCTGCTTTAAGGCCAAGGAGTGAAAAAGAAATTGAAGATTGGTATAAAAAGAAAAATGTTCCTGAAAGTTTAAGGAAAAAATATTTAGATAAACTTAAGTATTTAGATTTTGTCGATGATTTTAAGTTTGCAAAGTTTTGGATTGAGCAAAGACTTTCTTTTAAGCCAAAACCCGTGTCAATTTTAAAGCAGGAGTTAAGACAGAAAGGGGTAAAACAAGAAACTATTGATGAGGTTTTGTCAGATTTTAAGATAGATGAATTGAAGCAAGCGAAAAATCTTCTTGAGAAAAACCAGTCAAGGTGGAAGAGATTAACACCAGATCAGTTCAAAAAGAAAGCTAGTGGTTTCCTTTTAAGAAAAGGTTATAATTGGGAAATTGTCAAGGAGGCTTTGTCGTTGTTTGACGAAAATGATTTATCAGGTTAAAATAAGAGTGGAGGAAAATATGGTCCTACTTAAGAAACAAGATTGTTTCTTTTTCTCCTTTTTAAAAAGGGGCTAGGCCTTTTTTCTCCTTAAATTGATATGGCAGCTAAAACTAAAGATGAAATAGCTTTGTTGCTTGAGGATTTGAAACTTGAGCGCAAAGAGTTAGAAAGAAAAGAAGGAGCTTTAAGAAAAAGAGAGGAAGAATTAAAAGATCTTCTTGAGAGAGCCTCTAAGATGACGGTGGATGAAGCAAAAAAGACTCTTCTTAATGAGGTCTCAAGAGAATTGACAGCTGAGGTGGCAAAAAGAATCAGGCAGGCTGAAGAAAAAATCAAACTCGAATCAGCTGAAAAGGCGCGCGAGATTTTAATTGATGCCATGAGGCATGGTGCTACTTCTTATACTGCTGAATATACAATTTCAACGGTAGTTGTTCCCAATGAAGATGCCAAAGGTAGAATAATTGGTGCAGGGGGAAGAAATATTAGAGTTTTTGAAAAAGAAACTGGTTGTGAGCTTGAAATGGATGAGACAAATATTATTAGGATTTCTTCGTTTGATTCAGTAAGAAGAGAAATTGCTCGTCGGGCTCTTGAAATTTTGATTAAAGACGCAAGAATCCAGCCATCGAGAATTGAAGAGGTTGTGCGTCAGACTAAAGCCAAAATGGAGGATATTTTACTTGAGGAAGGTAAAATTATTGCTGAGAATTGTGGGGTTTACAATCTTCCTGTTGAGATTATTAAACTTCTTGGCCGTTATAAATTTAGGACATCTTATGGCCAGAATCTTGGACTTCACACCATTGAAGAAACTAAAATAGGGGTGGCAATTGCCAATGAAATTGGAGCAAAAACTGAAATTGTTCGTCTGGGATGCCTTCTTCATGATATAGGTAAAGTGGTGACTGAAGAAGAAGGTAATCATGTTGATGTTGGAGTGTCTGTTGCTAAAAAATACGGTTTTCCTAAAGAGGTGGTTAATTGTATAGCTGAGCATCATGAAGACAGGCCTTTCTCTTCAATTGAGAGCACTATAGTTTGGATTGCTGATGCTATTTCTGGTTCTCGCCCTGGAGCTCGTTATGAGCCGCATGAGGAGTATGTCAAAAGAATGTCTAAGGTTGAGGATATTGCCAAAAGTTTTCCAGGAGTTGAGGCTGCTTATGCTTTTCAGGCGGGCCGTGATGTCAGGGTAATTGTTAAGCCTGATGAAGTTGATGATGACAAGTTAACAGTTTTGGCATATGATATTGCAAGAAAACTTGAAAAAGAGGCTGAATATGCAGGACAAATCAAAGTTACAGTTATCAGAGAAGTCAGAGCAACGGAAACCACGGTGGCAAAATAGCCTTTTTTTGTTTCTCTTTTTATCCGCTTTTTTATTTTCTTTTTTTGCCTTTCGTGTGATAAGAGGTAGAGAAAATAATTCTCCTTCTTCTTTCACCAATAGTGTTTCTGAAACTCCTAAACCTAAGTTTGTTTTGGATAATTCTCCCGTTTTTTCTACCTTAGCACCTACCCCCTCTCCAACTCAAAAACCTTTGTCTTTTGACGAGATGAATAAGCTCTTCGGGCCATGTGTTCGTCTCCCAGTTTTGATGTATCACCATATTCAATCTAAAGAATCTGCTCGTGAAGATCATCAGACCTCTTTAACTGTTTATACAGATTATTTTGAGGGACAAATGAAATATCTCTCTGACAAAGGTTATAAGGTGATATCAATGTCTGATCTAGTAAATTTTTTTGATAGCGGGGTCGAGATTCCCAAAAATAGTGTTCTTTTGACTTTTGATGATGCTTATGAAGATTTTTATCTTAATGCTTATCCTATTTTGCAGAAATTTAATTTTAAAGCGACTGTTTTTGTTCCCACGGGTCTTGTCTCAAACGCTGGTTATTTGACTTGGGACGAGATGGATTCTATGAAAGATTTGGTCTTATTTGCTAACCACACTTGGTCTCATAAAAATGTTAAGTCTAATATTTCGCAGGTAGAATATGAGATCTCAACTGCTGATTCTCAATTGAAAGATCATCTTTTTAATTCACCAAAAATCTTTGCTTATCCTTATGGTATTGATTCTCTTCAAGCCGAAAAATATTTAAACAGTCTTGGTTATAAGGCGGCTTTTACCACAAGGCATGGTAATATTCTTTGTAAAGGTCAAAGGTTAGATTTACCTAGAATAAGAATTGGTAATGCACCTCTTTCTTCTTACGGTTTTTAGAGAATATGTCATTAACTTGACATTTTTGATAGTTTGTAATATTCTTAAGACAACATGACACGAAAGCAATTAATTGATCTTGTAGCAAGAAAGGCGCATCTTACAAAGAAGGCAGCAGAGGAAGCTGTTGATGTTTTTTTAAGCGAGATTGGTAGAATCCTTTCAAAAGGTGAAAAAGTGGTTCTCTCTGGTTTTGGCACTTTTAGGGTTTCCTCAAGGAAAGGTAAGACAGTCAAAATCCCGAAGACAGATAAACTGGTTCATATTAAACCCCATCGTTCTCCCAAATTCACTCCTGGCAAAAGACTAAAAGAGCAAGTCTCCCGATAACCTGTTGACAAGGACGTACCTTGTCAGAATATTTGAAGCTATTTTTATCTTCTTTTTCTATGTTTTAGCTTTGACAAGGACGGACCTTGTCAATAACCGTTGTTTTTGATTTTTGTAGTATACTAGGCTTGATGGAGAAAGTAGTTTTAGTGGATAAGCTCTCAAAAGAATTTGCGGTTAATGTTAAAAAGGAAGGCTTTCTTGGTGGTCTCTCTTCTTTATTTAATCCAACGAGAAAAATAGTAAGAGCTTTGGATGAGATTTCTTTTTCTATTGATGAAGGTGAGTTGGTTGGTTTCATTGGGCCGAATGGTGCGGGCAAGACAACAACCTTGAAAATTCTTTCTGGGCTTCTTTATCCATCTTCCGGTCTAGTTCAGGTTCTGGGGTTTGATCCTTGGCAAAGAAAAGCTGATTATCTAAAGAAAATCAGCCTCGTTATGGGGCAGAAGAACCAGTTGTGGTGGGATTTGCCTGCAATTGACACTTTGGATTTAAACAGAGCTATCTATGAGTTATCCAAAAGAGATTATGAGAAAAGTTTAAGAGAACTTGTGGAATTACTTGATGTTGAGAATCTGCTTAATATTCCTGTGAGGCGGCTTTCTTTGGGGCAGAGGATGCGTCTTGAGCTTGTCGCGGCGCTTATTCATAACCCAAGTGTTCTTTTTCTGGATGAGCCAACTATTGGGCTTGATATTTTGGCGCAGACAAAAATTAGGGAATTTTTGCTTGATTATAATCGCAGGCGTGGGGCTACTATGATTTTAACTTCGCACAATATGGATGATATCTTGGGAGTTGCCAAGAGAGTTATTGTTATTAACAAAGGCAAAATAGCTTTTGATGGCAAGCTTAGCTTTTTGATTGAAACTTTCGCCAAGAAAAAATTAGTCAAAGTTTATCTTTCAGATAGCACTGATTTCAAGAAATTTGAAGAGATAGGTAAGGTTAAAAAAATTGATTTTCCCGAAGTAGTCCTTTTAATACCAAGAGAAACCGCTGCCATTGCAACAGCCGAGATTTTACAGAATTTCCCTGTTGCGGACATTACTATAGAAGAGGAGCCAATAGAAGATGTAATTAAGAGAGTCTTTAAAGAAGGTGTTCTGAGAAAGTCAAAATGAGAAAGTACTGGCAGATTTTTAAAGTCTCTTTTAACCAGGAATTTGCTTACAGGTTTAATTTTTTGATGTGGAGGGTGAGAAATGTAATTCAGATTTTAGTTATTTTTTCTTTTTGGAACACTATCTTTTCTAATTCTTCTCAAGCCTTTTTTGGTTATGACCGAGCCAAGATTTTAACTTATGTTTTTGGTATCTTGATCTTAAGAGCAATTGTTCTTTCCTCTCGCGCTGTTGATGTGGCAGGGGAGATATCAAGCGGCAATTTGACCAATCTTTTGCTTAAACCAGTTAATTATTTCAAGTATTGGTTTTGTCGTGATATTTCAAGCAAGGCTTTAAATATAGGTTTCTCGGCTGTTGAAATATTTCTTCTTTACCTTTGGCTTAAACCGCCGCTTTATTTTCAAGGCGACCCTTTAGTTTTAATTTCATTTCTTGTTTCTTTAATTTTGGCGGTTCTTCTTTTCTTTGTAATTTTGTTTTTGGTCAATATGATTTCTTTTTTTATGCCTGAGAATGCTTGGGCAGCTCAATTTCTTTTTATTGTGATTATTCTTGAGTTTTTCTCAGGGGGAATTTTTCCACTTGATATTCTTCCTGAATTTCTTTTTAAGATTTTTTCTTATTTGCCCTTTTATTATCTTCTTTTCTTTCCGCTTCAGGTTTACCTAGGCAAAGTGAGTCAATTTTTGATTTTTAAAGGAATTATCATTGCCTTTTTCTGGTTTATGGTTTTAAGTTTTGCCCTTTTGAAAGTTTGGCGCTTGGGGCTTAAGGCTTACAACGCCGAAGGAAGATAAAAATGAAAATTGTTAGAAGATATCTTTATATCTGGTCTATCTTATCTAAAAAAAGTTTTTTTGTTCACTTAACTCGTAAGTTAGGCTTTTTTGTCTTTTTGACGGGGAAAATCTTGCGTTTTATTTTCTTTATCCTATTTTTGTTTTTTATTCTTAAAAAGACGAATGGCATAGGTTCTTATTCAAAAGACCAAGCAATTCTTTTTTTTGTTGTTTTTAATCTCATAAGTAGTCTTTCGCAGATGTTTTTCCGTAATGTTTACACTTTCCGTCAATCGGTTGTCTCTGGAAATTTTGATTTAATTTTAAGCAAGCCCATTAGCCCTCTTTTTAGAGTGATCTTTGGCGGTTTTGATTTTATTGATCTTGTTACAATTCCACCTTTAATTTTGGCTTTGTTTTATGCTGCCCGCCCTTTATCACCTGATTTTTATCAAGTTATTCTTTTTGTCTTACTTTTGTTAAACGGTCTTTTTATTTCTTTTTCTCTTCATACAATTATTGTTTCTTTGAGTATTATTACTTTGGAGATAGATCAGATGGTGATGATTTATCGCGATCTTGAGACAATGGCGAGATTTCCTCTTGAAGTTTACGGCAAAAAAGTGGCTTCCTTTTTGACCTTCTTTATTCCTCTTGGTATAATGATTGCTTTTCCTGCCAAAGCTTTGATGGGTCTTCTTTCCCCTAGATTCATAGTGGTTTCTGTTCTTTTTGGTTTTGTTTTTTTCTTTATTTCAATTAAGTTTTGGAATTTTGCTTTGACAAAATACACAAGCGCCTCAAGTTAATATGAAAAAAGTCTTAGTCATTTGTGGCCCGACAGCAACAGGGAAAACAAAATTGGCAATTTATTTGATTAAAGCACTGTCTTTGGATAAAAAAGATTTGTTGGGAGAAATAATTTCTGTTGACTCAAGACAAGTTTATCAAAAAATGGATATAGGGACTGGCAAGGATTTACCTCTTGGTGCAAAGTTAACTTACTCTGAAGATAGTCTAAAAAAGAAGAAGATAGGTTGTTATCAAATCTCGGGTGTCAAAATCTGGGGTTATGACTTGGTTTCGCCAAAAGAGGATTTTAGTGTTGCTACTTATCTTAAAAAGACTGTTCCAATAATTAAAAACATTCTCTCAAGGGATAAAATGCCTGTTTTAGTGGGAGGTAGTGGTCTTTATCTCAAAAGTTTAGTTGACGGCATCCCCAATGTTTTGGTCCCTCGTGATAATAATTTGAGGAGATGGTTATTAGATCTTTCGGTCGGCGAGCTTTTTGAAAAGTTAGCTCAGCTTGATTCAAAAAAAGCTGCCTCTCTTAATTTATCGGATCGCAAAAATCCAAGGCGGTTAGTTAGAGCAATAGAAGTAGCTCAATGGAGAGCTCGAAATTTGGGTAAAAAAGTATCTTTGGTTTTACCTTGGGACAAAGACTCTGACTTTTTGTTTATTGGTCTAATGGCTCCACTTCCGATATTAAAAAATAGAATTAAAAAAAGAGTAATTGAAAGATTAAGAGTTGGTTTTAAAAAAGAAGTTTTAGAGTTACTTAGAGATGGTGTTGATTGGTCTTTTCATTCAATGGACACTTTGGGTTATAAAAATATAAAAAATTATCTCTTAGAAAAAATGAATAAAAAGGAGATGATTGAGGACTGGGTGGGTGACGAATTTGCCTATGCTAGGCGTCAGATGACCTGGTTTAAAAAAGACAAGAGAATTATATGGTTTGATATTAGCAAGGAGGAATGGTTAAAAGAAGTAGAAAAAACGGTGAAAAATTGGTATTATAGTTAATAATTATGCCACAGAAAATAGAAATTTCTCACAAAACAATTATTTTTACAGTTTTGTTTTTGGCCTTACTTTGGTTTTTGTATTTTATTCGCGACATAATTTTGGTCTTTTTTGTTGCGCTTTTATTGATGGCTGTCTTGAATCCTCTAGTTAGTCGCTTGTCTAAGTTGAAAATACCGAGAGGCCTAAGCGTACTTCTGGTTTATGTTTTGGTATTAGGATTATTGTCATTCTCAGTAGCGTCTCTTATTCCTCCTTTAGTTGAACAGACATCTCATCTTTTGTCTGCTTTGCCCACTTTGTTGGATAACATCCTGGTCTTGCCGATGATAGGTCAGCCTCTGATAAATGAGCTGGCTAGCCAGATGGGTTCTCTTTCTAGTTATTTGATAAAAATTACTTTGTCTGTTTTTTCCAATGTATTAGGTGTTGTTTCTATTTTGGTAATAGCTTTTTACCTTCTCCTTTTAAGAAATAAATTAGATAGTGTCTTGGATAATTTTTTCGACACCTCAACTCGTAAGAAAGTAAATGTTTTTTTTGACTTGTGGGAAAGAAGTCTGGGTTCATGGCTGAGGGGGCAGCTAATTCTGATGTTTTCTGTAGGGTTCCTTACTTTTTTAGGACTTTTTGCTTTGGGATTTCCCTTTTCTTTACCTCTTGCTATATTCGCGGGTATATTGGAGATGGTGCCTATAATAGGGCCTTTAGTCTCGGCCGTGCCTGCTGTGATTGTAGGTTTGGGTATCTCACCTCTAATGGGTTTAGTAGTTGCAATTTTATATCTAGTAGTTCAACAGCTGGAAAATCATCTTCTAGTTCCTAAGGTCATGGAAAAATCAACGGGAATTAATCCTGTAGTAGTCCTTCTTTGCTTGGCAATTGGAGCAAAAATAGCAGGAGTAGTTGGAGCTTTAATGGCTATTCCTGTTTATTTAACCCTGAGTGTGTTAGTCAGACTCTATTTGCGCCGTTAGTTTGATAAAAACCCCGTTTTTTGATAGAATATACTTGCCTTGGAGAGGGAGCAATCGCCCTCCGTTTGGAGGGAGGAAAGTCCGGACAGCTGAAAGGCAGGATGCGCCGCGCAAGCGGTGACCCGAAAGGGCTGGTTCTTCGTAAGAAGACGTGGAGTGAATTGACACTCTGCGAGAGCAACAGAGACGAGTCTTTCTCTTTCCTAAAGAAAGAGGAAGGGTGAAACGGGCAATCCCCTCCGCTGCAACCTGCGAACTGGACGTCTGAGGTGCCTTTCCCGAGTCCTAAGGCAGGGCATAAGACTGATGATTGCTTAGAAACAGAATCCGGCTTACCACTCTCCAAGGCAAGCCTCTTAAGAAAACGCTTTTTTGTTCTTGACTTCTTTTTAAATACGCTTCAAGATTAAAGTGGGGAAAGGGGGTGAAAATGATGCAGAGTTTAGGATATTTAAGTAATGTCTTTGCTGATTCTACAAGAGGAGTTTGGTCTTTGGTCTTTGACGCATCCTTAAAGCTCTTTTGGGCAATTGTTGTTTTTGCTATTGGCTTGGCTCTTGGTTCTTGGGTTCAGGTTTTGGTAGTCAAGCTTCTCAGATTGGCGAGAGTAGAAAACCTCTCAAAAACTATTGGGGCGGAGAAAGTTCTTAAAAAAGCTGAGGTTAATCTTAGCTTGATAGACTTGGTAGCTATAGTCTTCAGATGGTTGGTTGTTTTAATATTTTTTCTTTCCGCGCTTGATATTTTGGGTTTAAGTAGCGTCTCGCAGGTTTTGTTTTCTATCTTGGGCTATCTGCCAAGTATTGCGGCTGCTATTTTTGTTTTGGTTCTTGGCTATCTAGTGGCGAATCTTGTAGAGAGGTTAGTGAAGGGGGCAGTTCTTTCCCTTGACAAAAATATTGCCAAGCCGCTTTCTGTTCTTGCCAGATGGTTGATTTTACTGATAGCCTTTTTTGCGGCGCTTGACCAGTTGAAAATCGCCCAAACTTTAATTAGCACCTTTTTCCAAGGCTTAACTTATACTTTTGTCTTGGCTATTGGTTTGTCTTTTGGTTTGGGGGCAAAAGACTTGGTGTCAAGGATCTTAAATGAGTGGTACGACAAATTGAATAAGAAATAGATATGCTTGCCAAGATTATTTCAGGCGCCACTTTAGGGCTTGAGGGTCGTTTGGTTGAGGTAGAGGTAGATGTACCCGAGGAAGGTTTGCCCGCGTTTAATATTGTAGGCCTTCCTGATAAGGCGGTTGAGGAGTCAAAAGAAAGAGTTAGGTCAGCTTTAAAGAATTCGGGAGCTAAATTTCCAGAAGGAAGAATTACGGTTAATTTGGCGCCAGCTGATCTTCCCAAAGCTGGTCCTGCCTATGATTTGCCTATTGCCCTTGGAATTCTGATTGCTTCAGGACAAATTTCAGCTGATACCTCTGATTCTTTATTTTTTGGTGAACTATCTCTTGATGGCAGTTTGCGCCATACCAATGGGATTTTACCTGTTAGTTATCTTGCTCGAGAAAAAAAGATTAAAAGAGTTTTTGTTCCCAAGATTAATCAGGAGGAAGCTTCAATTGTCTCTGATATCAAAGTCTATCCTGTTGAATCCTTACTTTCTTTGGTGAGGTTTTTTAGAGGATCTTTGGAAATAGAACCTGCGCCAAGAGTTGATCTTTCTTCTTTACTTAAAGTTGCCCAAGCTGAATTTGATTTTGCTGAAATTATTGGTCAGGAACAGGCAAAAAGAGCTATGGAAATAGCGGCAGCTGGTGCGCATAATATTTTTATGCGAGGAACTCCTGGATCGGGAAAGACTATGCTAGCTCGAGCCTTGCCCGGGATCTTGCCTACTTTAACTGAGGAAGAAGCTCTTGAGGTGACTAAAATTTATTCTGTAACTGGTAATTTATCAAGCGGCGAGTCGATCGTTACGACAAGGCCTTTTCGCAGTCCACATCATACTACAAGTAGAATTGGCTTGATTGGTGGAGGATCTAATTTAACGCCTGGTGAGGTATCTTTAGCGCATCGAGGGGTTCTTTTTTTGGATGAGTTTCCTGAATTTCCGCGCAATGTTTTGGAAAGCTTGAGGCAACCCTTGGAGGATGGAAAAGTTTCAATTTCCCGCGCCAAAGGCTCAGTTACCTATCCTGCTCAGTTTCTTTTAGTCGCCGCTTCAAATCCTTGCCCCTGCGGCTATTTTGGCGATCCTAAAAGGCCTTGCAAATGTACGCCAGGCCAGATCTCAAGATATCAGAAAAGAATCTCAGGGCCAATTCTTGACAGGATTGACCTTCATATTGAGGTTCCATCGGTTGAGACGCAAAAGTTGGTTTCTCAAGCCAAAAGCAAGGCAGAGACTTCAAAGGAAATCCAGAAGCGGGTTCAAAAGGCAAGGGAAGTACAAACAAAGCGTTTTCAAGGAACAAAGCTCAAGTCAAATGCTGAAATGGGAACAAAAGATGTTAAAAAATACTGTCCCCTATCCGATGAGTGTCGCACAATATTAAGAAGCGCGATCTCGAGCCTTAATCTTTCAGCGCGCGCTTATTTTAAAGTTATAAAGGTGGCAAGGACAATTGCTGATTTATCTTCTGATAAAGAAATTGCTGTCAATCATTTAGCCGAGGCTCTTCAATACCGTCTCCGCGAAGATTAGCGATTTTGGTTGGATGCCAAAAAATTTAGAGAGGATGTTTTTGCCTTTTTGAAAGTCTAGGGATTAGTAGGATATAAAAACTCATATTTTTATAAAATATGGCTTGAAAATATAGATCTTTTGATGTGTTTAATTCTATTGCAATTTTAAGCATTTTTGGGGGTTGAAAATTTGCTCTTGAAATAGTAATTTCCTTTATAGTCTGCCGTTAAACAATTGAGTACTGAAAATGTAAAAATTTTAACAGTTCAAGATCTTGGCAGGATTAAAAATTGGGGAGAAAGGACTTTTGCCGAAGCTTGTCTTGGTAAGCCTCATATCAAGTTGGAGTATCAGGTGCCAATTAATGGTCATAATCATCAAAATGGTAATGGCGGTTCTTCGTTAATTGATTTCAGAGTTACTAACCTCAAAGTGGGCAAGTCAAAACTTGTTGAAGTAACTCAGACTCAAAGAAAAAATCTTTCCAGATCTAGTCGTAAGGTAAGGCAAATTGAAAATCTTAAAGGTAATGGTGAACCATTTGTTGTCCTGACAGGAGAAAATCTGGCTTTGATTGATGGCCATTTAAGGAGAAGAAGGTATTAGTTTTTAGAAAAGTTGCCTTGTCTTTGTGATTGGAAGTCTGACCTTCAATAAATTTTATGATCCTTTTATTGATCAGTCTTGTTTTTTAATTTAGAATAACTTAGTGAAGTTTTTCTTTAAATTTGTTTTAATTACCTTTGTTTTTTTGGCTTACTTAGGGCTTTTTCCTTACTTGTCTTCGTTCTTTGGTTTTAATAAACCTAGAGATTTGGGGATTAGATACACGGAGTCAGATATGTATTCTTACAATCAAAAGGCTAATTTTAGTATTGAGAGCGCGAAGGATGTTAGTTCTTCTCTGGGGATTGAATTTGCGGGCTGTACAGAAATAAAAGAAATCTTTACAGAGGAGGAGGTATCGGCGAGGATTAACTACTCGCCTTGGAAGTATATGCCTGTTAAGAATGTTCAGGTAAATTTTCCCGCAAATGGTATGATTGAGTTCTCTGCTAATCTTTTGACCTATAGACTTCCCTCTTTTCTTTCAGCAATTGGCTTTTCTGATATGTCGCGGAATGATATAGAAAGAGGTCTTGGTTATCTGAAATATACAGGTGAACCGCCTATTTATGTTAAAGCTAGAGCCTCGGTTTCTAAAAACAAAGTTGATGTTAATCTCGTGTCTGTTCAGTTGGGTAGGCTTTCGATTCCGTTCTACTTATATGATGCTAACAAGGTGGTTGAAAATTTTGTTGAGAAGGTGTTTTCTCTTGTTCCCGGATTTTATGCCGAGTCTGTTAGGTTTTCCCCTTCTGGTATGAGCTTTGAGGGACGAGCTCCCACCAAAGGCATAGTAGCTGAATAGCTCTCTTCTTTTTAATTTGGTAGAATTGGCTTATGAGGCTTATTGTGCAAAGGGTAGATCAAGCTGAAGTAAAAACCGAGGGAAAAATTGTGGGTAAAATCAAGAGAGGTCTTTTTGTGCTTCTTGGAGTTTCAAAAGGAGATAAAGAAGAGGATGCTCTTTTTCTTGCAGAAAAACTAGCCAAATTAAGGGTGATGTCTGATGAAAAAGGAAAAATGAATCTTGCAGTTAAAGATGTGGAAGGTAAAGTGCTTGTTGTTTCGCAGTTTACTCTTTATGCTGACACTAAAGGTGGTAACAGACCATCTTTTATTAAAGCAGCAGAGCCGGAACTTGCTTTAAAACTTTATAATCTTTTTATAGAAAAGCTAAAGAATTTGGGTATCGAGGTAGAGACTGGTAAATTTGGAAGTTATATGAAGATCAGCTTGGAGCTTGATGGGCCTGTGACCATTATCCTTGATTCAAATGAAAATTAATTGGAGAATCATTTTTGATGTCTTTTACTTTATTTTTGTTGTCTTTTTGGTAATTTCGTTGGTGGCAGTTGCCTATTTGCTGGGGTTTAAGAAGGGAGAAATTTCAAGTATAAATGAGTTTTCTAGTTATTTGTCCCAAATTAGGTCGAAGCAGGAAGAAGGTTCAGGTTTATCTACGAAAACTCCAGTGCCGACTTTAATAGTTTCGCCTTCTTTGGCGCCAAAGAAGAAAAGTGTTAATTGGACAGGCCCGCAGCTTTGGGAAGCTGTAAACAAATCTCGAGTTGAACATGGAGTTAATCCCTTAAAACAAGCTGATGAGCTTTGCACTATTGCTTCGATTCGTTTAAACGAGCTCTTGGAACTTGGCAAACTTGATGGACATGAAGGTTTTTCTAATCTTCCTGAAAGACGGCCTGATTTAAAATGGATTTTTGAAAAGTATAATATTAGCGAATTTTTAATAGCTGGAGCAAATTCACCTCAGGAAGCGGTTGATAGTTGGCTTGATACTTTGGGTCACAAGAAGCTTTTAACAGGTGGCGAGTATGTTTGGGGTTGTACCTATGCCCAGAATGGTTTTGGAGTGGCTATTGCTGCTTATCAATAAGCCCCTTTTCTCTTAAGAAACTGACTAACTTTTCTTTTGTGTTATATTGCCTTCCTATTGAAACAAAGAGACGGTTTATATCCTTCCAATATTTTTTGGGCACAATTTTGATCAGCTCTTTCTCTGTTTCTTCTGGTGTTTTTGTCTTTACCCAACCCAAAAGATTACTAATTTTATGGACATGAGTGTCAACGGCGATTGCGGGTTTTTTGAAAGCTCGATTCAAGACTAAATTAGCTGTTTTTCTTCCCACGCCAGGCAAACTGACAAGGTCCGTCCTTGTCATAGGTACTTTGCCTTGATATTTCTTTAGGATTATCTTGGATAATTCTTTTAGATGTCTTGCTTTTGTTTTGTAAAAGCCGACAGGGTAAATGAGCATCTCGATTTCTTTCTCTTTTAAAAGATTTAGTTTTTTAAAATTGGGAGCTTTTTTAAACAATCTTTCTGCAGCATTGAAGGTAGTTTCATCCTTTGTTCTTGAAGATAAAAGCGTTGAAATTAATATTTTATAATCATCTTTATAGACCTCAAGAGGAACATTTAGAGGTTCTTTTTTGAAAGTATCTATAACTTTTTTGATGCTGACCATTTTTTGGAAACACAAAACCCCCTTCCAGATTCTCTTTTGTGATTTTTCAATGATGGTTGGTTTTACCCTCCGATCTTAAACATAGTAGTGCCGCACACTTCACAGATTGCTTTTGTCGCCTTCTTGCCATTTTTTAGGGTAACTTCTGTCTTGTTTTTACCTTCTCTTTTGGCTCGGCACTTGACGCAATACATCATTTTTCTCACCCCCTATCTAAGAACAAAGTATAGCACTATCTCTAAGACTAAGATGAAAGTTGTCAGGCTCAAACTTTTGAAGATATCCTTTTTTATAAAGGCAATATTGGCCTCACTTGGGGATTTTGTGGTGTTTTTTTGGACGGGTATATTCTGTTTTTCTTTTGTAATTTGTATGGATGATTCTGGCTTAACAAAGCTTATCTTGGGAGTTGGGCCCTCCTGGTTTAATTTTAGGAGAAATTGATAGTTAGCCATGCTCTTTTTCTCTTTGGTTCTTCGCTCGCTCATCATTTTAATTTATATACGAATTTTATATTGAAAACAAGAGCTGGCTTCTGTATTTAAAATATAATTGAAAGTCTTGACATAAAAAAGTCAAGATGCGACAATGTTAAAGTTTTCAAGTTTGATTTTTGGTTATGGATTTTAACAATCCCTTTTTTATTTGGCTTGTTTTTGTTAGTATTTATCTTGTTGTACTCTCAGGAGTATTTCTTTGGTTCTTTCTGAGATTAAACAGGCTAATTAAAGACAAGGATAAACAGGGGTTTATTAAGATTTTTGAAGATTTAATTAAGAAGGAGAAGGAGAATATAAAAGCGGTTGAGAGTTTAAGACAGGAGGTAAGAAAGAATTCGGAAGAAGGATTGGCGCATTTTCAAAAGTTGGGTTTAATTAGATTTAATCCTTTCAATGAGACAGGGGGTAATAATAGTTTTTCTTTGGCTCTTTTGGATGGAAAAAATAATGGTTGGGTGATGACAGGTTTGCACACTCGTGAGAGGACGAGGCTCTATGTGAAGCCTATTAAGAACTTAAAGAGCGAATATGAGCTTTCGGATGAGGAAAAGAAGGCTCTTGAAAAGGCGGTCAAGACAAAATGAAAAATTTTCTAACATCAAAAAGGATTATGTTGATATCGGCCTTTGTAGGTCTTTATCTTTTTTCGGCAGGAGCTTCTCTTGCGATATTTTCTTTTCTTGGTGGTAAAACATCTTCTTTGAATAATGTAGATGTCTCGGGTAACCTGTCTCAGGTTCGTTCCAAGATTGGGGAAGGATTGCCCAAGACTGAAGAATGTCCTTTGAATGGGGCCTTGTTTAGTAAACCCGAGAGAGCTGTTTGGGAGAAAAGAAGGCCTATTGCTGTTGTCATAGAAAATTCGGCTGATGCAAGGCCTCAATCTGGAATTTCTAAGGCTGATGTTGTCTATGAGGCAGTAGCAGAGGGTGGAATTACTCGATTTTTAGCCATTTTCTATTGTGGCGCAGCAGCAGAAGATGTTAAGGTAGCGCCAGTTAGATCTGCTCGTGTCTATTTCATTGATTTGGCCGCAGCTTATGGTAAAAATCCTATCTTTATGCATGTTGGAGGCGCTAATGATTTTGCCGGAACAGGTGATACTGCCAAAGAAGCTCGCGCTCTTGAACTTCTTCAGACTTTGGGTTGGAGAGTCCCGCAGGGTAATGATTTTGATACAACTTATGATTCAGGCTATCCTGTCTTTTGGCGCAATTATGATAGGCTTGATCACCCTGTAGCGACAGAACATACTATGATGGCTTCTCTTGACCAAGCTTACTTGCAAGCAGAAAAGAGAGGTTTTGCAGCTAAAGACAAAAATGGAGTTTCTTGGGATATTAATTTTAAACCGTGGAGATTTACTGATGGCAAATCTCAATCTCAGTCAGTGAAAGAAGTATCTTTTGACTTCTGGAGCAATAAGCCAGAGTATAGTGTCACTTGGAAATATGATCCTGCCAACAATGAATATTTAAGATTTAATGGCGGAGTTGAGCATAAAGATCACGAGAACAATGAGCAAATAAAAGCCAAGAATGTGGCAATTATCTTTACTCAAGAAAAAACATCAGTTGACAGAAACAAACATAGCCTGTATACAACAATAGGTAAAGGGAGTGCTCTGGTTTTTCAAAACGGTGAGGCGATTGAGGCAACTTGGGAAAAGAGTAGCCGTGAGTCGATGATTATTTTTAGGGATAAAAAGGGTAAAGAGATCTCTTTTGTAAGAGGCCCAATTTGGGTAGAGATTTTAGCTATCGGTAACAAAGTCAATTATTAATTCCTGCCTTAACTTAAAATGGCAAGTCTTTCAGATATCATAACTTCTCGGGTTAGGGTAAAGCTTTTGGAATTATTTTTTTCCAATATTAATGAGCTCTATCATGTAAGAGGTATTGCTCGTGAGATTAAAGAAGAAATTAATGCAGTCAGGCTTGGGCTTGAAAAACTTGAGAAGGCTGGTGTCATTAAAAAAGAAATGCGAGGTAACAGAGTTTACTATTGGCCAAGGCAGGATTATCCATTTTTTGAGGATATCCTTTCGATGGTTGCTAAAACCACAGGTATAGGGGCAAAAATTATTGAAAACAGAAGAAAAATAGGCAATGTCAACTGGGTAATGTTTTCTGAACGATTTGTAAAAAGAGAGAGGAGATTAAAAGAGGATGAAGTAGATATTCTTGTGGTTGGAGATATTGTCTTACCGGAACTTGCGTCCCTAATAAGATATGAAGAAGCAAGTCGCAATATGGAAATAAATTATACAGTGATGTCGCGGGAGGAATTTGAATTTAGGAAAAAAAGGCGCGACCCATTTTTATTGGGAATTCTCTCTTCAAGCAGAATAATGATTATTGGAGATCAGGGAGGACTTGTGGAATAATGGTTATATGAAGTCACCTCTTTTTAAGGTTATTGTCATTTTTCTTGTTACCTTGATTTGCCTTTATATTAGTTTGCCAGCCAAACTTCCTGTAAGGTTTAAAGTAGGCAGATATTCTTTTGAAAAGACTTTGGAAAGAGGCAATATTGATCTTAAGTTGGGTCGATTTTCATTTAAAAGAAGCCTTGATTTGGTTTTGGGGCTTGATCTTGCGGGAGGCAGCCACTTGGTTTTTGAGGCCGATTTATCAAAAATTCCCGAAGGAGAAAAGGCAACCGCTCTTTCTTCTCTTAAAGAAGTGATTGAGAGGCGGGTTAATCTTTTTGGCGTGTCAGAACCCAATGTTCAAACCTCTTTATTTGAAGGCAAAAGCAGAATTATTGTTGAATTGCCTGGAGTAAGTGATCCTAAGGAAGCTACGGCTTTGATTGGTCAGACAGCTCAGCTTGTTTTTGCAGAGGTCAAGGAAATTAAAGAGGGAGAGAAAAAGACAAACGAGCTTCCTTTTACATTTAGTGGTCTAACTGGTGCTGATTTGAAAAAAGCAAGTGTAGTTTTTGACAATACCACAGGTAAACCTTCTGTGAGTCTTGAATTTACTCCTGAGGGAGCAAAGAAGTTTGAGACTTTAACCGAAAGAAATGTTAATAAAGTGTTACCTATTTTTCTTGATAACGAGATTGTTTCTGCTCCTTTGGTAAAAGAGAAGATATCAGGAGGTAGGGCTCAAATTACTGGTGATTTTACCCTTGATCAGGCTAAAAAGATGGCTATCGAGCTTAACGCAGGAGCTCTTCCCGTCCCTGTTAAATTGGTGGAGCAAAGGACGGTTGGCGCTACTTTGGGTGGTGAGTCTATTCAAAGAAGCATTCGTGCTGGTTTAATAGGTCTTTTTATGGTTGTCTTATTTATGGTTTTGTCTTACGGCTTTTTAGGACTAGTTGCAAGCATTGCTCTTTTTGTCTTTGCTGCTATTAGCCTTGCTTTGTATAAATTGATCCCTGTTGTCTTGACTCTTCCTGGTATTGCTGGCTTTTTGCTTTCGGTTGGAATGGCGGTTGATAGTAATATCCTGATTTTTGAAAGGTTTAAAGAAGAAAGACCAAGAAGACCACTGCGCGAGGCTCTTGAAGTTTCTTTTGGAAGAGCTTGGGATTCAATTCGTGATGCCAATATTGCAACTTTAACTACTGCCTTTGTTCTTGCTAATCCTTTTGATTGGGGTTTTTTGCACACTTCAGGTCCTGTGCGAGGTTTTGCTATAACTTTGGCGCTTGGGGTAGGCCTTAGTATGTTTACGGGTATAGTTGTCTCAAGGAACCTGCTTCGTGTTCTTGTTCGAGAGAAAAACAAAAATGATTAACTGGTTAAAATATAAATATATTTATTTTAGTATCTCGCTTTTAGTGCTTTCTCTTTCTATTTTTGGACTTTTGAGATGGGGACTTAAGCTTGGTGTTGATTTTACAGGTGGAGTAATGGCCGAATATAAACTTGTTAAGAATGCGCCGACTGAAGCTATAACATCTCAAATAGAAAAAGAATTGGGAGTAAATGTTTCTTCGATTTCTCAAGTGGGTAGCGATGATGTCTATTTGTTTCGTCTCTCAAATATTAATGAAAGTCAGAAGGAAAAGCTAAACAAGATTTTAAAGGATGCTACTAATGGTAAGGTTGAAGAATTGAGATTTGAAAGCGTAGGGCCATCGGTTGGTCCTGAGCTTGTTAAGAAGACAGTCTATGCGGTTTTGATCAGCTCATTTTTTATTCTTTTGATGGTGGCGCGTCAGTTTAGTAGCTTTAAGTTTGGGGTTTCTGCTATTTTGGCGATGTTTCATGATACCTTTATTTTGATTGGATCTTTTGCTTGGTTTGGTCACTTTTTCTCTGCTGAAGTAGATTTTCTTTTTGTTACTGCACTTTTGACCACCCTTTCTTTTTCGGTTCACGATACGATTGTTGTTTATGACAGGATAAGAGAATTACAGAAAAAGGAAGGAGGAGAGATTACCTCTCTTGCCAATCGTGCTTTAAGCGAGACAATGGTCAGGTCTTTAAATAATTCTTTTACCATAATTTTTATGCTTCTTGCGATGATACTTCTTGGTGGCTCAACAGTTAAATGGTTTGCTGCAGCTCTTTTGGTTGGTACAATCTCTGGTACTTATTCCTCGCCATTTGTTGCAGTTCCCCTTCTTGTGGTTTGGAATAGCGTTGAAGAAAAAATGCGCTTGAGAAGGCTTTCAAGATAAACTTTCTCCTATTTTTGCGACTTCTTCTTTTAGGGCTTCTTCTTCGTTGGGCAATTCTTTGTTGACCACTTTCTCAAAAAGAATTTGGAGCACTTGCCCTACTTTTGGACCAGGTCTAATTTTCAAAATCTCCATAACTTGATTTCCGTCTATTTTAAGGTCGCGGATACTAAATGGCTCTTTTTGAACTTCAACTAGCCTTCTTTTAAACTCTTCTAGCCTCCAGCTAGTTTCTCTAGCTCCACTTCCGAGTCTGTCTCCAACTCTTATATCAATTGCGTCTTTTACATTTTCAATTCCGACTTCTCTGATAAATCTTCTTATTGCAGAATCAGTTTGCTTTTCATCTACTGTGAATTGATGATAACGGACAAGACGCCAAAGTTTGTCTTTCTGTTTTTTGGAAAATTTTAAGCGGTCTGCAATACGATTGGCAATTTTTGCGCCTACTATTTCGTGATTGTAGAAAGTAATAACTCCATTATCTTGTTTTTTATAAGTTTGATATTTGCCCACATCATGAATTAGGCTTGCAAGCCTTGTTATGGGGTCGTTGTTTTTTAAAGCAGTATATTTCAAGGTGAGAAGACTGTGTGTTCCAACATCATAGATGTGGTGCCTGTTTGGGGAAACTTGGTCAACCCCAAATGTTTTTTCAAGTTCAGGTAAAATTATTTCCATCAAACCAGACTCTCTCAATACCAACACGCCTTCATAAGGATGATTGGAAGCAAGTAATTTAAGTAACTCGTCCCTTACCCTTTCGTAGGCAATTTTTTTGATTAAACCTGCATTATTTTTTATTGCTTCAAGAGTCTTTTCTTCGATTTTAAAATTAAGCTCAGCTGCTATTCTTACTGCCCGCATCATTCTTAAGGCATCTTCTGAAAATCTTTCTTGTGGTTCACCAACCGCTCTGATCAATTTTTTTTCTATATCTTTTTGTCCATCAAAATAATCGATTAATTTAACTTCAACTTTAGGCTTATCTTTCAAAATATCAAAAGCCATAGCGTTGATAGTGAAATCTCGTCTTTTTAGGTCCTCTTCAAGGGTCTTGCCCCATTTAACTTCCGACGGATGCCTTTTATCATCATATTTTCTTTCAGTTCTGAAAGTTGTAATTTCATAAGGCCTTTCTCCTTCTTTTTCGTTGGGAATACCTACTGTTCCAAATTCGTTGTCGTAATAACTATTGGAAAAAATTTTAAGCATCTGTTCTGGTGTGGCGTTTGTTGTAAAATCCCAATCGTAAACATCTTTGCCCATCAGGATATCTCTTACCGCGCCACCGACAATATAGGCTTCAAATTTGTTGTCTTTTAATATCTTTATGATTTCTATGACTTTTTCTGGTAGTTTAATTTCCATTCTGGTATTATTATACTTCAATTATGGCGATTATTGGTGTTTCTGGCAAAATTTGGGAAATAAAGGGCTCGTTAGATTCAAAATCAAAGCTTGATATTAATCGCTTGACAACAATCCTTTTAGAAAATAGAGGTATTAAAGATAAAAAAGAGAAAGAATTCTTTCTTAATCCACCTCATCCTTTTAAATTGAAAGCTTCGGATGTTGGTCTTGACGAAGAAAAATTGGAAGAAGCAGTCGCCAAGATAAAAGAAGTTGGCAAAAAAGGTCAATCAATTATTATTTATGGAGACTATGATGCTGATGGAATAACAGGAAGCGCTATTTTATGGGAAGCCTTGTATTCTCGAGGATTTAACGTTTTGCCGTACTTACCCGATCGCGCCAAGGAAGGTTATGGTGTAAGAGCTGAGAGTGTGGCTCGCTTGAAGAAGAAGTATCCTGATTTGGGGATGATAATTACTGTTGATAATGGCATTGTTGCCTTTGATGAGGTGAAAAAGATTAAGGAAATGGGACTTAAGGTTATTGTTAGTGATCACCATAAAAAAGGTCCCAAAATTCCCGCTGCTGATGTTGTCATTCACACTGAAAAAATCTCAGGGGCGGGAGTTTCCTGGTTCTTGTCTTCTTTCTTAAAGAAGAAGATGAAAGTTAAGAATTCATTCTATGATAATGATGGTCTAGATCTTTTGGCCATAGGTACAATAGCTGATCAGATGCCACTTGTTGGAATTAATCGTAGTTTTGCTAAATATGGAATTGAGGCTATCAACAATACCCAAAGAAAAGGTCTCATAGAGCTTTTTAAGGAAGCTGGTATTACAAAAGGTAAGATAGGAATCTATGAGATGAATTATATTATTGTGCCGCGAATTAACGCTATGGGAAGAATTTCTCATGCTCTTGAGTCGTTGCGTCTTCTGTGCACCAAGGATTTAAACAAGGCTCAAGATCTGGCTTTGCATCTGGGCAGAATTAATCGAGAAAGGCAGAAGATGGTAGATGATTTGGTAGCCAAAGCTAAGGTGAATGCAAGAAAAGAGCTAAAAAACAAAGTCTTGATAGTCAGGGGAAGAGATTACAATGAGGGAATTATAGGTTTGGTGGCAGGCAAGTTAGTTGAAGAATTTTATCGGCCGGCGATAGTGATTTCAGAGAAGAAGGGAGTTTCCAAAGCCTCGGTTCGTTCTATATCTGGATTTGATATTACCAAAGGGTTAAGAGATCTGGGTGATATGTTTGAATCATTAGGTGGTCATTCGATGGCAGCAGGCTTTTCTATAAAAACAGGCAAGATTGATAGTTTCAAAGAGAAATTTATTAGATATGCTAACAAAAAGATAAAAGATAGTCTCTTGCAACCCAAGCTTTATGTTGATCTTGAGGTGGACTTTGATTTTATAGATGATAAGTTGCTTGAGGCCCTCTCTCTTTTTGAGCCTCTGGGGATAGGTAATCCTTCTCCGATTTTTCTTTCTCGCAAAGTAAGGGTGCTAGATGCGAAAAATATGGGGAAAGACGGTAAACATTTGCGTCTAGTTTTAAATCATTCTCAAAGAATATTTGAAGCGGTTGCTTTTGGTTTTGGAAATTCTCTGTCTCAAATAAAAAGAGATACTTTTTTAGACATTGTGTTTGGTATTGATAAAAATACTTGGAATGGTATTGAAAAAATAGAACTTAGGTTAAAAGATTTTAAAATTAGTTAGATGGAGGAGAAATTTCTTGAGTTAAAGAGAAAGTTAAACTTGGATAAAAAAGAGGAAGAAGAACTTCTTGATGAGGCGTGGCAATTTGCCCAAGAGGCGCATCAAGGTCAGTTAAGATTTTCTGGTGATCCTTATGTCATTCATCCTTTAGAAACAGCCTTGATTTTAGCTGATTGGAAGTTAGACCTGGCTACTGTTATTGCAGGTCTTCTTCATGACACTATAGAAGATGCTGGTGTTAAGAAAGAAAAATTAGAGACCAAGTTTGGTTCTGATATAGCCTATCTTGTTGAAGGCGTCAGTAAGGTTTCTTCCATTAAATTGAGAGGATCTAAAGAGGATCAGTTTGTTGAGAATTTAAGAAAAATGTTTTTGGCTATGGCCCGAGATTTGAGAGTAGTTTTTGTTAAATTAGCCGATAGACTCCACAATATGAGAACTCTTTGGGCTTTGCCTTCCGATAGGCAGAAAAAGATTGCTCGGGAGACGCTTGAAATTTATGCTCCCTTGGCTGAGAGATTAGGTATGGGAGAGGTTAAGGGTGTACTTGAGGACTTGTCTTTTTTTTATCTTTACCCTGATGAATATCAAAAGCTGGTGAAGATTTCCAAGCCTTACTATAAAGAGGCTGAAAATATTATAAAAACTATGAGGCAGAAGATTTTGCGTTATTTGGCAGAGGAAAAAATACGAGTAGTTATGCAGTCGAGGAAGAAGCATCTTTATTCTTTGTGGACGAAGTTGAAGAGACCTGAAATTGCCGGTGATTTTGGAAAGATTTATGATATCGTAGCCTTAAGAGTTATTGTTGAAGATAATAACATTCCTGCTTGTTATTCAAGCTTGGGTATAATTCATAATTTCTATAAACCTGTGCCTTACTTGGGGATTTCGGATTTTATTGCGCAGCCAAAGCCTAATGGTTACCGCTCTATTCATACAAAAGTTTTTGGGCCTAAGGGTAAAATTGTTGAGATTCAGATAAGAACACAAAAGATGCATCAGGAAGCAGAATATGGTCTTGCAGCTCATTGGGCTTATGGTGAGGAGAAAGCAAAGGGTAGAAGTGATTTTGAACTTGAAAAAAGAGGTGCCAGAGCTCCAAAAGAGAAGATGGAGTGGGTAAATCAGTTAGTTCGTTGGCAAGAAGAGCTAAGCGATTCTAAAGAATATCTTGAAGCAGTCAAGTTTGATGTCTTAAGGCATAGAAATTTTGTTTTTTCGCCGGCTGGAGATGTTTATGATTTACCTGCCGATGCAACACCTGTTGATTTTGCTTATGCTGTGCATACTCATTTGGGCAATTATATTAAAGGAGCAAAGGTAAATGGCAGGATAGTTTCTCTTGATCATAAACTAAAAAGTGGAGATATTGTTGAGATAATCAAAAGTAAAAATCCTCAAAAGCCGCGTCGTGATTGGCTTGATTTTGTGGCGACGAGCGCGGCCAAAAGAGAAATAAAGAAAGCGTTGAGGTGACCTAGACTTCAGCTATCAGACATCGGAAGTCGGACATCAGCCATCAGCTGTCAGCTATCGGAATTCAGTCGAAGCTGGCCGAAAGATTGTATCTAGTATCTTGTATTATGCAGGGAATACAAGTAGAAAGTAGAACGTAGTAAGTAGAAAGCAAAATTAATAAATAGTTAAAAGTTCAAAGTGCAAAGTTAAAAGTTGGAATTTACTAGTTTGTAATTTGGAAAATTGGATAATTGTAGAATTGTTTAGAATTTACCTGCCCGCAGATGCTACGCATCAAGCGTTGCAGGCGGGGGATTTAGAAATTAGAATTTATTTCTTGTGATTTGTAATTTGGAACTTGGAATTTGTTTGTAATTTGGAATTTACCTGCCCGCAATCGCTAAAGCGATAGCTTTTGCAGGCGGGTGATTTGTAATTTGTAATTTTTCCTTTGTTCTTTGTTCTTTGTTCTAGTTTTAAGTTCTTCTTGTAAGTCTTCCTTTTTGAGATTAAAATATCTTGAAGTAATGGAAAAAAGGACTTTAGCGATTGAAACAACGAAATTGGTTGGCAAAAAGGTTAGGCTTTTAGGGTGGGTCAATTCTATCCGTGATCATGGAAAAATAGCTTTTATCGACTTAAGAGATAGAAGCGCGATAGTCCAGTGTGTCTTTAGCTCTTTGCCAAAATTGACTGTCGAATCCGTAGTTGAAGTTGTTGGAGTTGTTCGTGAAAGACCAGAAAAATTAGTTAACCCCAATCTTGAAACAGGGAAAGTTGAAATAGAAGTAGAACATCTTGAAGTTATAAGTTTGGCTTCGGAATTGCCTCTTCCTCTTGATACAGATGGTCTTGAAATAGAAGAAGCGGTTCGTCTTAAGTATCGCTATCTTGATTTAAGAAGGCCTCGTATGACCAAAAATATCAGGAATCGTTTTAAAGTTCTTCAATTTTTAAGGAACTGGCTCTTTGAGCGTGATTTTGTGGAGATCGAGACCCCAATTTTGACAAAGACTACTCCTGAGGGTGCTCGTGATTTTATAGTCCCTTCTCGACTTCAACCTGGGAAGTTTTATGCTTTACCTCAATCTCCTCAACAATATAAGCAGCTTTTAATGGTTGCCGGATTTGAAAGATATTTCCAAATTGCAAGATGCTTTCGTGATGAAGATCCAAGAGCAGACAGAGCCTATGGTGAATTTACACAACTTGATATTGAAATGAGCTTTGTGACCCAAGATGATATTTTGACTTTGATTGAGGAGATGTTTACCGAGATGATTAAAAAGCTTTTTCCAAATAAGAAGTTTACTAAGGAGCCTTGGCCTAGAATTTCTCATCATGAGGCAATGGAAAAGTACGGCAGTGACAAGCCTGATCTAAGAAAAGACAAAAATAATCCTGACGAATTGGCTTTTGCTTGGGTGATTGATTTTCCACTGTTTAGTGAGCAGACAAAAGAAGATTTTTTCTATGGTTCGGGCAAGTCTAAGTGGGCGCCTTCACATCATATGTTTACTGCTCCTCATCCTGATGATATTCCACTTTTGGATAAAGACCCAGGTCGGGTGCGGGGTTTGCAGCATGATTTAGTTTTGAATGGTTTTGAAGTGGGTGGAGGCAGCATTAGAATTCATCAACCTGAAATTCAAGATAAAGTTTTCGATTTAATTGGTTTTACCGAGGAACAAAAGCATCAGTTTGACCATATGTTAACTGCTTTCAAATATGGTGTTCCACCTCATGGAGGGATCGCGCCCGGAATTGATCGCCTCCTGATGGTTATCCTAGGCCAGCCCAGCTTGCGGGAGGTGATTGCTTTTCCAATGTCTTCAAACGGTACCACCTCTGTTCTTGATGCTCCAAGTGAAGCCACAGACGAACAACTTCAAGAGTTGGGGATAAAAGTTGCCAAGAAGTAGTTATGAAAGCAAAGAAGAAAAGAAATCTGAAATTGAAGAACAAAATCTTTTCCTTTCCTTTTTTTAGGCTAAAAAAGGGTAAGGCAGGAAAGCTGCTAGCCAAAGATCATCTCATAATTTATTTGTCGTCGGCTTTTGTAATTATCTTCTTTTTCATTTTTATATCTCACCAAAAACAAGAGGTAAAGAAAACTAGTTCAGTTTTGTCTTATCAAATGGATTACAAAAAGGTTCCTCTTGAGGATAAGGTTTTCGTCTTAAAACCTGTTCTTAAGGAAGGAGTTTTTTCTTTTCCTGTTCTTTCAGCTCAATCTGTTATTGTTCTTGATCTTGATAGTAACACTTCTCTTTATGAAAAGAATCCTGATTTATCTTTGCTTCCAGCTTCAATTACAAAGCTTGTAACAGCTTTGGTTGCGCTTGAGTCTTTTGACCCAAATGCTGTTTTTACTTTTAATGGTCAGTTTGTTGATGGTCAAAAGATGGGGCTTGTTAGAGGTGAAAGTGTTAAGGTAATAGATTTGATAAATGCACTTTTGGTTTATTCTGCAAATGATGCAGCCTATCTTTTGGCTGAAAATTATCCCGGCGGAGTTGAGAGTTTTGTTTTGGCTATGAACAAAAAAGCTAGCGATTTGGGAGCTTTTAATACTCATTTTGAGAACCCAACAGGTTTTGATGGTGGAAATCATAAAACAACAGCGCGTGATTTAGTTCTAATTGCAAAAGCAGCGCTTGAGAATCCTGAAATCAAAGCAATAGTTAGAAAAAAAGAAATAAATATTGAAAGCGCTGACGGAAAAATAAGACACCACCTTGTAAGCACTAATAAATTGTTGGGAGAAGTGGATGGGGTTTTGGGTCTTAAAACAGGGTGGACAGAAAGTGCAAGGGAAAACCTGATTACTTATTATGAAAAAAATGATCATCGTTTGCTTTTTATTCTTCTTGGGAGTCAAGACCGATTCGGAGAAACCAAAGAACTTATAGATTGGATCAATTCAAGCTACAACTGGCTTTGGGTTGAGGCTAAGTAGCTATTCTCCATAATATTGACTGGTGACAGCAGGAAGATAAGCTTTAAAGTTTCTGTCACCCTCAAAAACGACTACGGGTTGAAAGAAGTCGGTTTGTGTTCCGGCATCATAGTAGGCAAGATAAATTCTCCTTATTGTAATTTCTTTGTCTTGATTATCACCGAGACTGGCAATAAAAGCTTTGTTAGCTTGCAATTCTTGCCATGCTTCTTGAGCAGTTTTGACAGGATAGGTGGCGAATTTGGTTTCATCAACTGGAAAATAATGATATTCAGCGCCCACGATTTCTTTCTCGCGTTGAGGATCGCCGCTTACAATCAGCCAGACATTGGCTTCTTTCGGATCTGGGGTAACACTTGGGTAATTGTCATAATCTTTTCTAAAAAAGTTAACCTTAACAAAATTGGCTTCAGACAAAGAATTGGCACCAATTATTTTATTTCCTTCAAGTTTGACTGGTTCAGTTACTGTTGGGCCGCTTAAATCTTTTGCTAAGAGATTAGCTCTTGAGAGAAAGGATCTAGCCTTGGTTGCGGCTATTTCGGGGACCGGAGGCCTTTTATCTAGAGGCGATGGATCTTCGGCCAAATTATAACTAATTGAAAAAACTCCTGTGGCTATACTGATCTTTAATTCCGAAGGCACTTTTGAGTTTTTGAAAGAGTAAACCGTTTCAGTTATCTGAGAAGATTCACCATCGAAGTTAAGATCAAGGGCTTTTCTTTTTGTCTCATCAAGAGACAGAAGTGTCGGAAAGACTTTGGGCATAAAGAAAACCTTTACAGTGTATGGAAATTGAGGCAAGCTGCCAGTTGGTGTCTCAAGACGGAATTGCAAGTTGGTTGGATTGTCTTTTTGAGGAAATGGCAAAGCTGGCAGTTTGCCGAAGGAAACAGTAGGTGGCGGTGGAGGAGCTGGAAAATAGTGCCTGTAGATTTTATAGGCAGTAAGGAAGGCACCGCGCAAAAGTATGATGCCAATAATACCGAAAAAGGTATAGCGAATTATCTTTCTTGTAATTATTGAAACTTGTGTAAGTCTTGTCATAAAAATCCCCTTTTGAGTATAGCCTGAAGAGAGGGTATAATTCAATTGTAATGCCTGACAAAAGAAAGTCAAAGATTAGAACCCGTTTTGCCCCAAGCCCTACTGGGGATTTGCATATAGGAGGTTTGCGAACAGCTCTTTATTCTTATGCTTTGGCAAAACATTCTGGTGGTGATTTTATTTTAAGAATTGAAGATACGGACCAAAAAAGAGAAATAAAAGGATCAAAAGAAAAAATTCTTGAGCTTTTGGAAACTTTTGGTCTTAAGTGGGATGAATATTATGTTCAATCAGAAAGAGTCAAAACAGGAATCTATCAGGATGCAGCTTTGTCTTTAGTGAAAAGGGGTTATGCTTTTTATTGCCAATGTCCTCCCCGAAATCCCAAAACCGAAAGTTCTGGTAAAGTGCTGCGCGACCCTTGCCGAGACTTAAATCTTAAGACAGGCGCTATCAAGCTCAAAGTTCCTGAAAATAAAATAGTTTCTTTTAATGATTTTGTTTTAAACAAAAAGATTAGCTGGAACACTTCAAGCGTGGCAGACACAACACTTTTAAAGTCAGATGGTTTTCCTACTTACCATTTGGCAGTCGTGGTTGATGATTATCTGATGGAGGTGTCTCATGTTTTAAGAGGTCATGATTGGTTGCCTTCAACACCTATTCATCTTCTGGTTTATGAATACTTAGGTTACAAGATGCCTGCAATTGGGCATCTGACAGATATTTTGGATCCTGAAGGCGGAAAGTTGTCAAAGAGAAAAGGATCTGTTTCCTGTGAGGCTTTGCTTAATGATGGCTATTTGCCCGAAGCTCTTCTTAATTTTGTAATGCTTTTAGGTTGGGCGCCGAAGGATAACCGTGAGCTTTTTACCCTTTCTGATTTTGTAAGTGTCTTTGACCCTGATGGTTTTCAAAAGAATAATCCCATCTTTAACAGAGACAAGCTTGATTGGTTTAATGGTGAGTATATCAGGCAATTATCAGATAAAGATTTGGCATCTCGTATAGTTAGCCTTTTTCGTGATAAGTACGAGCTAGATGAGATATTGAAAGTGGTTCCTCTGGTTAAAGAAAGAATCAAGACATTAAGAGAATTTGAGACTTTGGCAGGATTCTTTTTTGAGAGGCCTGGTGTAGACGTCTCTCTTCTTGGTAATAATTACAAAGAACATCTTTCAACTTGTCTTGAGATTATAAAAAGTGTTCCTTGGAATTTAACATCATTAAATGAGGCTTTGATGAATAAAATTAAGGAAAAAAGCTTCAAGACAGGTGATTTCTTTATGGATTTAAGGTTGGCGATAACCGGTAAGAGGATTACTCCTCCAATTAATGAGTCTATAATAATTCTTGGAAGAGATGAGACTTTAAAAAGAATAAGCGCTTTGCTTTGACTATGGGAGGAAAACTGCCTACACAGACTTATCATAAAACTTATAAAGATAAAGTTGACGGGGAATTTTATCGTAACAAGTTAAAACTAAAAAGTTTTGAGGCTGAAAAGAACCTTAAAGAAAAATATCCTGAATTTTGGTCTGCGCTTTCTGAAAAAGGAATAAATTTAGGGAAAATAAGAGAGCATTCTTCAAAAATTATTTCAGGTGGGCTCTTGGCAGGAACGCTACTTTTTTCTGTCCCTGACGGTAAGATGCCAGTCTTGCCGTCGATGTCTCTTGAAAGATTTAAGGATAAGGACATGGGAGACTCTGTCAATTTAAGAAATATTCTTGTTTCAAATCTAGATTCAATTTTACCCAAAAGGGTAAGACCGCTTATGCCTCAGGAAGAAAGTTTATTGGAGAAGCTTTTTGGTCAGGTTCTGGGAATTAAAGCCAAAGCAACTCTTGACGGCCAACACTTGAATACTACTTATGGAATTATTGGTATTGAGCAGCATTTAAGAAGATTTCCAGGTGATACCCTTGAAAAACACACAGATGATCCCTTGGTTTTGAAAGAGGGAATGGCACCCGGACTTGGTGCTTGGGGTTATTTTGCTCCGTCTTCTGAAAAAATGACTCCTGAAATCGAAAATATAGAAAGGTGGTATGCAGTGGTCCAAACTCTTTATCTACCTGACTGGAACACTAATCAACCTTTTCTTAGAAATTGGTACAAATATCGCAAGGTTTTAATTGTAAATACAGAAAATGGGAGAGCCGTTGTTGCCTCAATTGCTGATTCAGGACCTGCTGCTTGGACAGGTAAGCATTTTGGCGGGAGTCCTGAAGTTATGAATTATCTGGGCGGTCCTTCTTACAAAAAGGGGCCTGTTCTTCTTTTTTTTGTTGATGAGTCAGAAGGTGAGGTGCCTTTGGGGCCTGTTGAATATGACAAGATTGATCTTGAGGCTAAAAATTTAGTTAAAGCTTAAAAATATGAGTACTGTTTTTTACGATCGTTTTCTAAAGTTAGATAAATTAGAAAAAAAGCTAAAGAAAGTAGCAAGAGATAATGATGAATTTTCGGAACTTGCACTACTTATTGATGAGCTGATTCATTATCGTGTTTTGTCTTCAATTTTGAAGGTTTTACCCAAGGAGCATCATGCTGAATTTGCCTCACTTATTGCAAAAAATCCTGCTGATGAAAAAATAATTGATTTTCTCAAATCAAAAGTTGAGGAGGATGTTGTTAAGATTGTGAAGGAATCTGTTCTTATTTTGACCCTTGAGATAACGGGATTGATATCAAAAGATTAGTGAGTTTTAAATTATTGCTGTTGGGCTTAAGTATCAGGTTGTCTTTAACATGCGTATAAAAGTAGATTATTCTTTGGATCTTGATGTGTGGAATTATTTAAGGTCTGTCTATAGGTTTGTATGGTACAAGCACGGTAGAAATAATCTCCAGGAAAAACTTTTTTTAGCTCTTCCTGATAAGTTCAGAGAAAGCCTCAAAAGAGCCAAAAGTGAAAGAGAAGCAAAAGAGGTGATAGAGAGATTCCTTAGCCAAGACCTTGATGGTAGGAAATTTAAATATGCAAAAATAGCTCAAGATTTAGAAGAAAATTGGGTTAAAGATGGTCCAAAAGTTGAAAAGAAATTAGAGAAGATTTATGCTAGGAAAATTCCGTTTAAGACTTTAAAGATTTGTCTTTCCTCTTTGCCTATTTGTCCTTACAATTTTAAAAAGAGGTGGATTATGATTTTTGCTGATACTCGTGTCAAAAGACAGATTGAAATTTTAGCTCACGAGCTTAATCATTTTATGTTTTATTATTATTTTGGGTATTTGAAAAAAGAGTTGGGAGAAGAAAAATTTGAGTCTTTGAAAGAAGCTTTGACTGTATTTACAAATCCTGAAGAAAAAGGTTATCCTAATCAAGAAAGATTAAGAGCTTGGCTATCAGGGCAAAAGAAAACAATTCCAGAAATAATTGAGAGTGGAAGATGGAGGCAATATATTTGATTCTTTTATAAAACCCCTGAACCAGCTAACGAATTTTGATATATTCTGTTTGACTAGTATCTTAATTTATGGCAAAAACAAAAAGTTTTAAAGGACTTTACTTTACGAATCATGCTTTAGAAAGAGCAAGAGAGCGCGGTCTTAAAATTTCTGATATCTGGGCTGTTTGGCATAATCCCTCAGGTAGTCGCTATGCTTCTTCAAAAGGAGCCTACATCTACTGGCGTTTATATGGCAATTTAAGAGTTGAGGTTGTGGCAAAAGAAGTAGACAAAAGGTGGGTAGTAATTTCGGTTTGGACCAAAAGGCAACAGGAAAAAAGAGTGCCTTCGCTTTTCTCATTAATCTTGAAGAAATTAAAAGATAGCCTCTCATCTTTTTAATAACTGCTTTTAGGTGTAAAATTCCTCAAAGATGAGAGACGGGCTTAACTTACAAACAGAAGAATTCAAAAAAGAACTTTCTTTAGCTTTTAAACTAAAGCTTTCCCAGAAGAAAGTTGAGGAACCGCTTGCAATTAGTAAAACTGCTTCTACTTTGGCGGTAATTTATGAGTCGGCAAGGAATGCAGTCGAGTTTAGAGCGGAGCATCTGATTCGTCAGGCGGCAATCGAAAGAATTTTGAAAAGGCGTCTTTTTTTAAACCAGAAAAGCGAAAAGTTAGCCCGTCTTCTTGTAAAAGAGCTTCTTTGGGCAAGGTATTTAAAGCCTGAGTCTGTATCTGCAGGGGTGGTTGAGGAAATAGCTGTGATAATTGAGAAATACAGGTCCTTGCTTTCGGGAGCCGAGGGTGTTAACGGCTTGTCAAAGAGGGTTTTGGAGATTGCCTCTTGTGAGATAGAAGAAAAGCTTGCTTTTGATCCTCTGCCGCAGGTTATTATCAATTATGTTTTTGAAACGCTTTCTAGAAGACTTGATTTTGATGAAGCTGATCCCAAAACAAAATCGATTCAAATTTACATTGCTGTTGAGCGCGGATTTGGTAAAAACAGTGACGGCTTGATAGCGTATAAGTTATTAAAGACGCTCTTTCCTGCCTGGTTTAATAAGCAAGCTGACGCTGAAAAATTAAGAGGCGATTTCTTTCAAAATCTTTCATATATTGAATCTCAGCTTAATTATCCGCTTGCTTCTGTCCTAAAAAGAGAAGTTGTTTTTCTTTCGCCTCCTTTTAATCTTATTCGCGAAATGGTGAATACTTATCAGAAAGATTTTGTTGATTTGATTCCAAATAAAGATAGGCTAGAGGAAGCCATTGGATCTCTTCTTGAAGATCTTTATCGCGAAACAAAAGACAAGCTCTCACGCGCTTCTGTCAGAAGCATTATTTATATTTTTTTAACCAAGATGATAATCGGGATTTTGCTTGAGTTGCCAATAGACATCATCTTTGGAAAGCTGAATTATCTGGCACTTGGAATTAATCTTTCTTTTCCACCTCTTTTGATGTTCCTCCTTAATCTTGATATAGATTTACCTGATGAAGAAAATACAGAAAGGATAGTAGAAGTAATTAATGATTATTTTTATTCTCAAGATAAACCTGAAGTAAAAATTATCTCTTCACTTTCTAAAGGTCGAAAAATAAGTGAGATTTTTGGTATCTTTTATCTTGTGATGTTTGGCATTACTTTTGGTGGGGTGATTTGGATTTTGACAAAGCTTGGTTTTAATCCTGTTAGTCAAATTATATTTTTGTTCTTCTTATCTGTGGTCTCATTTTTTGCTTATCGTGTACGCGGCATTGCCAAGGATTTTAGTTTAGAGAAGGATGACAGAGAATCTTTGCTTTCTTCTTTTAAAGATTTTATTTTCTTGCCTGTTATTAAAGTGGGGCAATGGCTATCCTCAAAAATTGCAAGTATCAATGTCTTAAGTTTTATTCTTGATTTTATTATTGAGGCGCCACTTAAGGTTTTTCTTGAGGTTATTGAAGAATGGATTCATTTTATTAAAGCGAAGAAAGAAGAGATTGTCTCCTAAATTTTTCTCTTTAGTCTTTTTGTACAGATTGTTCCATCTGGGTGGATATCTTCTGGCTCTATTAGGGAGATAAGTAACTCTCCCTCTGGTTGTGCTCTTAGACTTTCTATACTCGCTTTAAGGTTAGCTGAAAAAGTAGCTCCTCTGTTAGCCAATTTGGCAAGACTGGGAGGTATTTCTGCAGTATCTAATTCTATCTTGAGTTTTAATAAATTATTTTGTTTTTGACGATTTTCTTCTATTTGTCTTTGGATTTGGCAGGGAGTTGGTTGTTGGGGATTGTTAAGTCTCGAAATTATTTTTTGATGAAGAGATTCAACTGACATCTCAATTAATATAAAACCTTAATCTCTTAAGGTCAAGGCTCTATTTTTTATCGATTTTGAACTTGATTTGTGCTAAAATTAAAATCGAATAGTCTTATCTGATTTCCATTGCTCTTTAATTTTTAGGTTTTGCTTTTAACTTTTAACTTTTAACTTTTAACTCTTGCCTTTTACTTGTTTATCATTGCCCGGTCGTCTGTGCGAAGCAAAAGGAGCGAAGCGACGACATGGTAGGACGTCGCGCTCTGCCATGAACCAAAACAACGTTTGATTCATGGCACCCTAAACCGAATTTATTCTGGTTTGGGGTGGACGCTATAATATATATTGGTGCTTAGAAAATTCTACTATGTTTATGTCTTGTTTGATGGTTGGCGTTTTTATATGGGTTATTCTGGGGATTTGAGACAAAGAATTAGGAAGCATAAAAGTGGTGGGGTGAAGTCGACAAAAAATAGAAAAGGTCTAAGATTGGTGTTTTACGAAGCATATTTGAGCAAAGAAGATGCACAAAGGAGAGAAAAATATCTTAAAACAGCAAAAGGCAAGAAAGCTCTGAAGCTAATGCTTAGAGATTCTTTAAAACTTTGCCCGGTCGTCTAATGGTAGGACGTCGCGCTCTGGACGCGAAAATTGGGGTTCGAATCCCTGCTGGGCAGCACTTCGGCAATTTCAGTGCAAGCCCTGTTAATTAATGGGAAGCTGGTATGTTTATATGCTTCTTTGCGATCAGAAGATGTTTTACGTGGGAATGACGAACAGTATCTTGAATAGGTTTTTGGATCATATAAATAAAAAGTCGTTTTTTACAAAAAAATTTTCTGATCTTAAATTTGTTTATGCAGAGAGATATTTAGACAAATATCAAGCCGCCAAAAGGGAAAGACAACTTAAAGGCTGGAGTAATGCAAAGAAGCAATTATTAGTTAAAGGAGTATTTGGTTATAATACCTGCACTGAGTTTGTTGAAGCGCTGTTGAGTCAAGATGAGAACCTAGTGAGTTTACTCCGAGCGTAGCCAAGTGAGTTTACTCCGAGCGTAGCCGAGGAGAATTCCTGTTGAGCAGCCATTTTGTACGCAGGGTAGAAATAGCCTCTGTTTGTGCCGTATTATCGGTCTTTTTGCTTATTTCTGACCCTCTAAATTCTTTTTCCAGTACAAGGTATTCGTTTTTGATAGGAACAAGCCATTCATTAGATTCAATAAATGACTTTCCGTCTCTAATTATTGGCGTTTTTCCTTATATTATCTAAAACACTGAGCTGATTTTGTTGATAGATTCTTAAATTTTGCGTAAAATAATGTTGTCAAATGTTAAGTTAAAATTCAATGAAAAACGAACAGGAGCTACTTAAAATTTCAGAGGTAGCAAAACTACTTAACGTTCACTCCAATACTTTGAGAAAGTGGGACAAGGGTATATTAAAAGCCGTTTGTCTTGGCGAAAGAAAAGACAGGCATTATAGGAAAGAAGATATAATGAAATTAGTTAATAGCAGAACTAAGTCGCAACTTTAATAATTTAGTTGCCTAAACCTCGTATGAGACGTGTCAGAAAAAAACTTCGCATGAGAGTGCTCTCCGTAAGAGCACCTGCGAAGGTCATAGCTCGAAAGGATTATGGATGAAAAGCTATTATAGGGGAGCTTTGTCTTCCCCCAAATAAATGTAGTAAGAATGTTAACATGATTATTACTTTTTATGATTAATATTTTCGACAATATTAGACATCTCTTTGTAACAGTGATTGCGATAGCAGTGACTGCAGTTTCTACAGTTTTGCCTATACATCACAAACCACAACAACCTTTATCTAATCAGAACCACCAAGTGGTCCAAGAAATGAAAAAAGAAGCAACCCCTAGCCCTGAATTGTCAAAACCTGTCAAAGTAAACAAAGAAACGAACAAAGTACATGAAATTACTTATTGTCAGTTCCCTCATAGTGGTTCCCATCCAATTCCAGAGCGTTCCACTTGTGATGAGTGGACAGATTGTCAAGCAGATAATCAGTGGTTGCCAATGAGAAAATCCGAATGCAATAAGTTACAATCCGATTTGGAGAAGAGTGGATCTGATATTACTTTGCCAACCCCTCAAGAAATAAGCACACAAAAGTACTACCCTTGTACTATTTGTTATCCCATTTCAGGTATATGTAATACTTACAACTATTTATACAAAACAAAGGAAGAATGTGATAACGCTCAAGCGTCATTGAATTCATCGGAAAATCGATATTTAAACAACCAAGACGCCTACGAAACGTCTACTCCTACTCCTTCTATGGATAAAACCTATCAATGTGGCCAATTAGCCGCAGATTTAGCAAGAAGGGGATTTAGCACATTGGAGGGGGTAGGGCTAGACCAATTAGCGGCAGCGGGGTGTGTAAGCTGTGAAGATTATGTAAATCGCCTTATACAGGCATCTAGGAGTGTTGGAGGGTTATCTCCCGAAGGTTTTTATTGCGCCCAAATTAAGAGTTATATTCAAAATAATAATTGTTCAATACCAGTACCAACAGAATGCGAATGATTTATTCATAACATAAATATGACCAATGAAGATCTTAAATATCAAGTAGAAAACTACAATTCCTTGGATATTTGGAAATCTGCAAGAGGAGAAGCAGTAATCTCACTCCTTTTCATGGCAATTATTAACGCAATTTTTTTTAATACTGTCGAATATTGGTGGGTAGATGTAGCCTTAGTTTTAATATTGTGTTTATTTATTTATAAAGGAAGCAAAATAGCCCTCATAATAACAATGATTTATTGGACTGTGGCTAAACTTCTTCAAATGATTGAGGGGTTTTCTAATGGTAATAGTAAAGTAGTGATAGCGGCAATTTTATTTTGGGTAGTTTTAACAAAAGTATTTTGGCGGGCATATAGAGTAGAAAAAGAGAGAGAAAAACTAACTCCACAAAATACTAAAGAAAAAACAACAGCCAGAAAAGTTATTTCTAACTTATTATTGTTAATTATAGTGTTGTTTACCTCATATACTTTTATACACATTAGTGATGAAACAGAAAGTTGTAAAAATTATCGGATGCTGCTGCAGTCTTCATGCGTAACATCTGCAGTAACGAGTAACTTGTTTTATATGTTAGGTTTATCTGTTCCTATGGCTCTTCTTTATTTTTGGATAAAACCTAAAAAATAGATAAAGCAAGAGTAACAAAAAACAAATAATACTTATTAGAATATAAAAATTAAAAATGCAAGAATATAAGATTATTTTTGGCCCCTGCAGCTACTGCAAAATGATGCAAAAGCATTTGTTGTTAAAAATTCAAAATCCCACTCCGACTGAATTGGCGTTAAAAATGCAATATTTATCTATTTGTTGTTCCTGTGGTTTTAGTAGATCGTTATCTGATTCTGCTCTTAGCCAATATATTGAGCCCTCCGAAGGGTTTAATCCAATGGAGGTTCTCAATATCTTTAAACTTGCAGAAAAACTAAAAGCTAACAAAGAGTATAAGCAGAGAATTAAAGAATTTGATGAAAAGATGAAAAAATTATGGGCAGCATTTCTATCAGATACTCCTCAAGAAAAACAGACAGAAGATACTAAGATAACTCCCTTAGGAGATAAAGCAAGTTACCCGCTCGATAAAGAGTGGGTAAGAGTATTGGGAGAATGTGGATATGAATGGGATCTAAAAACTGAAAAATTTTTGAACAAGCAATTGGGCATGGCTATTCCTGCCAAGGATATAGTTGAGAACACAATTTGGCAAACACCAGGGGAATTTAAGAAACAGTTTGATCAAATTTACCGGTTATATTTGGAAGATCCCAAAGATTTTGCTAAACTAGCAAAATCAACCAGATTATTCCCTTTAAGGGATAAGATTTATACCCCCTTAGTTAATATTCTCTTATTAAGTGTTTTATTGGGATGGTTAATAGTTGGTTGGTCATTATGGTTCCAGACTGTTATTGTTGCTGGTGGAGCCTCACTTATTTCTAGGTGGATAATTGAGAAATTTCACTTCCCCAAAATCCCTTTAGAAATAGGAGTCCTATTGGTGTACATTTTGATAGCAGGTTATAATCATCTTGCGATGATTTTTTTAGTCATTTTTAGTCTGATGTATTTGGTTGATAAAATCGCTCCTCCGCCTCTAGAAAGTAAAACTCTTTTAAAAATGGCTATGTTGGATATGTTAGAAAAGCAATAGTCTATGCAGAAAACCTGAAGATAATTTGAATATTTTATATAGTTCCAATTACTGCTGTGTAAGATATGTGATATTCTAATTGACTGAATATGGCTTACAAGAAGAAAAAAATATTTAAAATGCTTTTAGTCATCCCCGTTCTTTTTATTGTCATGTTTGGAGTATATATTTATAAACTTCACGCTTTGGCATTAGGAGGCAATAAAATATTTGAGCAAAGATGCCTTAAGGTTAATCCTCATCTGATAAGTTATAAAAACTCATTCCTGAAATTTGCTGGCTGTATTAATGATCCAGAAAAGTGTTCTAATGAAGATGTTAAAAATTTTTGGAATGGTTATATTTCAGAAATGAGAGCTTATGTAACCGAAGAAGATAAGTGGCTTGAAGTAGAAAAAAAATATATTAATCGGTGGGATTTTAAACTTATTGCACCATGGTATGTTAAAGAGGTAAGTATATATCAATTAGAAATGTACCGGGGATACAGGGATGAAGCTTTTTATATATTGAAGCAATATGACAACAAAAAAACAGATGAAGAACTTATGGCAAAGGTCTATGAGGCGAGAGAGAGAAGAAACAAATATGCAGAGTTAAATGACAATCTCTTTGAGAAAGTACTACCAATTCGAGATTGGAGAAAAATATTTGCAAGTCTACCAGTACCTGCCGGATGTACTGATGAAAACACCATAATTCCTGATACTTCGGGAGCAATTAATTTAGAAGAAAAACCGGTAACTCCTTTACCAACCATTGTTCCTTTTATCCCTGAACTGGCAGGTTAACTATGCTATCCAATAAAGATTATTCAAAGACAATGAGTGCAAGCAAGAATTTAATAAAACATCGTAATAAAAATGAACAGAACAACAAGAATAATAGCAGCTTATTTGTTCATAAAATCTTTACTTTATCTTTTTCGTAAACCCTGGGGTAGATTTATTCTTTTAACCTTTTTATTCGCAGCTATATATGAGTTTATATTTTCTGATATTTTAAGATTTGGTAAAGACAACCCAAGTTTATGGTGGATTTGTGCTGCTTTATCATCTCTTGCTGTGTTTAACTTTTAACCCTTGGTGGTAGAAGAGAATAAAGGCTTGTTTTTCTCTCAGTTTCCCCCCAACTATTTGCAAGGGCCGTATTACACCACAAGGAAAGAAATAGTGAGTAGCGGGGTGGGGTAAATTTATGCGTTAGCGTATGCTCTTAGATCTGGAATATAAATATAATCCTTTTGCTTTTGTATAATAGTTCTAACGTTGTTCACAATAGTCAGCACTTCGGCAAGCTCAGTGCAAGCCATTCGGCAAGCTCAGTGCAAGCCCTTCGGCAAACTAAGCCCTGCGGTGAGAGTTGGAAGCTTGTGAATTTACTTCGATTATAGCGGTTCTTCCTGGGCAAACAGGTATAACAAGTAAAAGCAATTAGGAGTTTTTGCCCTTTCGTTAAACACTTGTTGGGGAAACTTATTTTGAAATTGGACGTATAATATGTAGTTAGAGAAATGGAAAAAACAGATACCCAACTTATCTTGGCAGTCCTTCAGGGGGACCTCTCTTCGTTTGAGACTATTGTTAAGCGTTATCAGGAATCAATTTGGCGCCATGCCTTTCGAATCTTGAAGGATCCTATGGCGTCTGATGATGCCACCCAAGAAACTTTCATTCGTGCATTTAAACATCTCAAAGATTTTAAACAGAAAAAATCATTGAAGCCCTGGCTTTATAAAATTGCTACCAATTTTTGTTTGGACTATCTAAGAAAAAATAGCCGCTTGAATTCTTTGGAATCACAAATGCCATTTTTGCCTTCTGAAGAACCACCGCTGATAGAAAAACTAATTCACAAAGAGGCGATTGCTCGTCTTCGGGAGGCTTTGAACAAGTTACCGGCTATCTATTTTGAGCCGCTTAATGGTTATTATTTTGCTGACTTGAGTTATCAAGCATTAGCTCAAAACCTTGATCTACCGATCAATACTTTAAAAACTCGTATTCGGAGGGGAAAAATTATGTTGGCTCGGTTAGTCAAATAACTTATGAATAACAACAAACTTACTAAAAAAATTATGTTGAAAGTTTCTCATGAGGAAGAGAACAGAGTAAAGCGGTTTCTCTCGGCTATTTCATTTCTTTTTCTTTCTTCTTTACTAATTTTAACCTTTAGTTTTTATCACATAATGGCTGGGTTTGTTTCTAAGGGGACATTTGAGTTGATAAGCACTCTGGAATCTGATTGGGAGATATTTACCCTTCAGCTGCCAGTAATAGCTCTTTTCTTTTGGGAAGATCTGGAAAAAGAATTGGCAATTGCACTCTTGCTTTCAATTATTGCCCTTATATTTCTTATTAGAAAAATTATTTCTTTTTCTCCTTCTCGTCGTCTTCAAGAAATTCATCGCTACCAGAAGTGAAACTTTTACCCTTATTATCCGTCTCTAGTTGTAGAGAGAGGAGGTGAGAAAAATGAAAAAGCGTTTTTTAATAGCAACTCTTTTGTTATTTGGTTTACTGTTTGCCAGTCCAGTGGTTCCTGTGTTGGCTGCTTCTGACTTGCAGCCGACCCCAGAACCCAAGTTGACTCAAAGTCAACGACAAGAGAAAAACCAGGCTAGAAAAGAGGCTAGAAAAGCTTATCTTGAGGCTATCAAAAAAGCCAATCAGGATTACAAAACAGCGGTTGCTGATGCCCGTAAAAAGATGCGGGCGGATAAAAAGCAAGCTTGGGAAACTTACCAAGCCGCTCTAAAATCTGCTACTGATAAAAATGCCAGGATTCAGGCTAGGAAGACCTATCTTGAGGCTATCAAAAAAGCCAATCAGGATTACAAAACAGCGGTTGCTGATGCCCGTAAAAAGATGCAGGCGGATAAAAAGCAAGCTTGGGAAACTTACCAAGCCGCTCTGAAGTCCTTATAGTTGGTGCGCAAATTAAAGTGCTTTCTCAAAACCCCGCCATGTCTGAGCGGGGTTTTGTTTTGTTGAAAGGGGAGGGGGATAGCACTTTTACCTAACATCTTTTGGTTAAGTATTGTGGTGCAAAAAACATTGACCCTTTTGATATTCGATCTTATAATATAAGAGTTGTTTTGATCTAGACGTTTATAAGTATGTTTACAGAAAGACCTATAGGAAGAAGAGATTTTCTCAAGTTGGGGCTTGTACTCCCAGTTGCTTTATATTCACTCAAATATAGTCAATTGTTGGAGTCGCTTGGTAGGCCAAGTGGTAGGCCAAGTTTGCCGGAGTTTATAAAAACTGTTGAGAATGGAAATCCTGACCAGATCGTTGGGGTTTACTCATATAGAACCCTTGCAAATAAGGTTGTTCAGCAACCTCCGGAAGATCCAGCTTTTGTGTCACCTGACCCCCTTGTCATCACCCAGTTTAGACTTGCTACAAGTAACAATGTAATAGGTTTTTTGGGGCATCGTGAAGGTGTAGGTAGAGAATTTCTGCCATTAATTAACGACGAGTTTATATTGGTGGTTTATGGAGATGGACGACAGGGGCCTTATAAGCCAGCTGAGCAGCATTTATATCAGGCTTTGAAACCAAACTCACCTGAATCTGATTTTATTGATCTTAAAACAGGTATTAGGGAAACGGTAGCCGAAGTCTATAACAAAATGTATGGAGGTCCCCATCATGTTACTTTCCAAACCTGCATAGCTAAGGATGGCAATCCAATTTGGGGAAGGTACTTTCTTATTGCTAGCCCCTATTTGTTTGAAGGAAAGCCTGTGATGTTACCTAGGCCAGTCTAGTGGTGTCATGCTACTGCGGGTCATACTCCTTTAAGAACTATTTAGTTTTAATAGTGATGTTTTTCCTTCCAATAATAAGCCTAATTTACTTGCCGGTAATTTTCTCAAAGGGCAATAATGCTAAGTTGGATAATTAAAGAATAAAGAGTACAATTTTTGTTTTAACCCTCGGTGGTAAAAGAGAGTAAAAACTTGTTTTTTCCCAGGTTTCTCCCAACTATTGTAAAAAGGAAGAATATAGTGAGTAGCGGGGTGGGGTAAATTTTAGAAGTTAGCGTATACCATCAAAGCTGGAATACTCCTTTTGCTTTTGTATAATGATTCTACCTTGTTTTTAATAGTCGGCACTTCGGCAAGCTAAAACTTATTGTGGGTTTACTTCTATTATAGCTGAGTGGGTTCGTTCCTAGCGCAACCGAGCAAAATGCGCCCCTGCCAGTGACTAGGGTATTGGCTTATTTTGTGCTTGCGGTGGTGGGGTGTATACTACCTTTATGGGCGAGATTAGGACGAAAGCTGTTTTGACCTGTCCTGAATGTGGAGAAAAGCAGGTGGTGACCATGCCCACTGATTCTTGCCAGTATTTTTATAAGTGTGTCCATTGTAGTAAGCTGTTAAAACCCAAGAAGGGGGATTGCTGTGTTTTTTGTTCTTTTGCGGATAGTAAGTGCCCTCCAAAACAGATAGAGGCTTATTGACTTGACGAATTGAAGTAAATTTATAATGTAGATTATGGTAGATGCAGTTAGAGTTGATCTGGAAGGTGGGAGGAGAAGTAAAGAGAAAAAAGACTTTGCTGCTCATCAACCTTATGGCGAAACGAATTGGGGTTTGAAAAGGAGATCTAACGAAGACGCAATATTGCTAGGCTTTGATCTTCCGCGACCAACTTATGCTGTAGCAGATGGCGTTGGGGGAGAAGAATATGGTGAGATAGCTTCTAGGACTGTAGTTTCTTTGTTAAGAAGTATCGCGGGGCGAGGGGAGGAGATAGACCAAGAAGATATTTTCTATATTAATTCTAGAATTCCTAGGGGTTTCACAACGCTTGTTGTTGCTCAGGAGATCGTGCCAAATCATTTTCGTATTTTTTCGGTCGGTGATAGCTCTGCCTTGCTGCTTGATTCCCGAAAAGGGGAGATCCGAGAACTCACGCCCCGTGATGAAGATCGTAAGGGAAAGCTTACTCAAGCTTTGGGTAGCTCGGGAGGAAAGCCGATGATGCTTCGGACTCCAAATATTGCAGAGGTAAATTTGACTCCTGGGCAAAAGCTTATTTTGGCAACGGATGGGTTTACTAGGTATCTTGACAACGGAAAGATTGGAATTGGAAATGTATTATATGTGAATCAGCAATCCCCCTCCAATCGTGATTTTGTAAAAACTTTGATTGAGATGGCCAATGCTTGTGGTGGTTCGGATAATATTACGGTTGTAAGTATTCCCTATCGCCCTTAGAGATTCTTTTCTAGGTTCTCAGGTTGTGGTCCCTTTGGGTGAAAGTCTTTATGTCGGTTTCTTTTTGCGATCGCGTCTTTTATAATTAAGAATATGGCAAAAACTAAAGGTCCGATGTCGGGGTTTCGCGATCTGCTTGCCTCAGAACTTATTCCTCGGCAAAGGATGATTGAAACTATAAAAAAGGTTTACGAAAGCTATGGCTTTCTTCCACTTGATACCCCTGCCATTGAGCGTTTTGAGACCTTAACAGGTAAATATGGCGAGGAAGGGGAGAAACTTATTTATCAGTTTGAGGATCATGGGGGAAGAAAAGTTGCGCTTCGCTATGATTTAACTGTTCCTTTGGCGCGGGTTGTGGCGCAATATAAAGACGAGCTAGTCTTGCCTTATAAAAGATATCAAGTTGGTAATGTCTGGCGGGGCGAAAGTCCGCAGGCAGGTAGGTATCGGGAGTTTTTGCAATTTGATGCTGATATAGTTGGGGCAAAAAGCTCGCTTGCTGATAGTGAAATTGTGATGATGATGTTGGATACTATGAAGGCCTTGGGTGTTGGCGCTTTGATTTCTGTTAACAATAGAAGAATTCTTGATGCTTTATCTGAAAAATTAGGCCTTGATAGTGATGCTTCCAAGAAATTATTTTTGATAATTGATAAGACTAGTAAGTTAGGAAAAGACAAAGTTCTTGAGGAAATAAAGATTAAATTTGGAGACAAAGTTTCTGAATTAGTCTTACAATTTTTGTCAATTAGTGGCAGTAGCGAAGAAAAAATAGACAAGATAAAAGAAGTCTTGGGGTCAAGTGCTGCTCTTCTTGAGGGAATATCTAACTTAGAGGAAGTGTTTTCTATTTTAAAGAAATCAGGCTATGATGAAAATCTAGTCGTCTTTGACCCGACCATTGCCCGCGGGCTTGACTACTATACAGGTATAATTTATGAAACTTACCTTTTAGATTTGCCTGAAATAGGCAGTGTTTGCAGCGGTGGCAGATTTGATAAATTGATCTCACTTTTGTCAGACGGCAAAGTTGATTTGCCAGCTGTTGGAACTTCAGTGGGTGTTGATAGACTTTTTTCGGCTCTTGAAAAGTTAGGAAAGGTTGAAAAAGTTAGGACCAATTCCAAGGTTCTGGTTGTTAATTTTTCTGGAATTGATCCCTCAAATTATTCTATCTTGGTGAAGAAGTTCCGAGCGGCAGGAATACCTGCTGAAGTTTATTATGATTCCTCAAAACTTGATAAGCAGTTTAAATATGCTGATAGTTTGGGTATTCCTTGGGTGGTTATGCTTGGCGAGGACGAGATTAAAAAAGGTCTTATCAAGGTCAAAAATCTAGAAACTGGAGACCAAAAGTTAGTTAATCCTGAAGATTTTATCTCTTCTTTCAAAAAGTAACTCTTTATTCAATTTCTTTGGGATGGATTAGCTTAATAAAGGAATATTTTTTTAAATCAGAAAATAGGTCTATTTTGTCATCTAAAATTACGAGGCTTTTATAGCTTTTTCCTCTGAATCTGAAGTTATCTCTTTTGATTTTAGAACTTATGAATCTTAGTTTGTCTTCTCTTGTGATCATTATTTCATTTACAATTTTGTCTATTTTTGTTTTCTCTTTTAGAAATTCAATTTTTGCTTTTTGGAATTTTGTTTCGCCTAAAGTTAGTAATATTTTGTAACCTTCATATTTTTTGACAAAATTAAGAACCTTTTTGTTAATTTTTATGGTTTTTATGGCTGAT